>Ga0307988_1002104_pt1 | contig 10255 bp, 9 predicted proteins | sample EllFjometagen183_FD_203166 | JGI IMG/M metagenome (GOLD analysis project Ga0307988, IMG submission 203166) | Marine microbial communities from Ellis Fjord, Antarctic Ocean - #183 | ecosystem: Environmental > Aquatic > Marine > Unclassified | place: Southern Ocean | collected 2014-10-08 | reverse complement strand
ACAGTTACAACCACAGTTGTAAAAGAAACATTGTTCATAACTGCAACAACAATTCCACAAAACCACATCACAACTATGATAATAAGTAAAGGGTTCCATTCTGAAGTAAAGTTAAGCAGTTTTCCAAATTCATCCATTAAACCAACATGGGCTGCCCCTTCAACAAGAATAAAAAGTCCAATAAAAAAGAAAAGCGTTCCCCATTCAATTTTTTCAAGCATGTGATCAACATTTACCCTGCATACAACTAATGCCAGTGCTGCACCACTCATCGCTATTACGCAGGGTTGGAGTCCAATAGAACCATGTATAAGAAATCCAATAAGTGTTAGTAATATAACAATTCCACCTCTACGTAAATTTACTGGATCTGTGATTGCCAGTTTTTCATTCATTTCCATAATTCTAGCTCGTTTTTCAACTGTAACGCTCAGTCGCTTCCTATAGTAAATCCACAGTCCAATGCAGTATAAAATAAGTAGTACTACAATAAATGGTGAAAGATTAACAATAAAGGACATAAAATCCAAGCGTGCTGCAGAACCAATAATCAGATTTGGAGGATCTCCAATGAGTGTTGCAGTTCCACCTATATTTGAAGCAATGGTTTCTGCCATTAAAAAAGGTATAGGTGCAATTGCTAATTCTGCTGCTACGAGGAATGTTATTGGAGCTACAAGTAGAATTGTTGTAACATTATCTAGAAATGCAGATAGAACGGCGGTTACGACTACCAGAAGGATGAGAGTTCTGACTGGATCTCCCCTGGCAATCTTTGCTGATTTAATTGCAATATATTGAAAAAGACCAGTGCCTCCCAGGATATTTACTAAAACCATCATACCGGCTAATGTAAAGATTACATCAAAATTAACATATCGTGAATAGGTATCAAGTTTTTCAAAATTAGCAACTTTTTGGCTTTCAGCAGTCACTAGATTTGCAGGTATTATTTCTTGTGCGATAGAATAATCGACAGGATGTTCAGATGAATCATGAGCAGGTCCCTGCAGAACAAATAACATCATTATAGCTGAACCTAACAAAACAGCAGCAGTTTTATGTATTTTTTCAGATGCAATAAGTACAAATGTAGCAAGAAAAATAATTGTTGCAAAACAAAATTGAAAAGTCATTTTATCCTCGTAATACCTTTTTTATTATTTCCTGCATTGTAACAATGCCAAGCAGTTTACCGTTTTTAACAACGAATAAATTGTTCAAGTCTTTTTTTAAGAGATATAGTGTGAGTTGGATTAAAGGAGTTTCTGGAGATATAATCATACCGGACTCAATAATGAAATTTCTTACATAGGTGATTTCTTCATCTTCTATCAGTTTGCCAAAAGGTTCAAAACTGGTTAAAAATTGGTGATTATTTAGTAACATCATATATTTAGGTATGCTTCTGCCAAGTAAATCAAATGAATCAATCTGACCAAGAAATGTGCGATCTTTTTCTATTACTGGTAATGTAAGTTTTTTTTCTGAAGCATATAGATCCAAGACTTTACTAATTGAATCATTCTTTTCAACATATGGATACTCTGTGATCATAATATCTTCAGCTGTAATCGTATCTTTTACATTAACTTTATTTTCATTTAATATCTCAATAAAACGAGAGGCTTTTTTCGATTTGATAAGTTGTGCCGAGTTATCATTCTTCATTAAGAATTTGGTAAATGCAGAAAGAGACATTAAATAAATCTCTGAAGTATTTCCAGATATTAAGAAAGCAGTAACAATTTGTGTTTTGGTAACATCATTATTTTTGAGCTTGACCGGTTTTTTTAAAATACCTATGACAATATACAGATCATTTAATTTCTGCATACGAAGATGTGGAAATGCAAATGATTTTTCATAGGCAATAGACAGCATATCTTCTCTATCTATCATTTTCTTGACTATTTTTTCGGTAGATTCAGGTAGTGATTTTTTTTCACTAAGTTTGCTAATTAGATTTGTATATACAGTTTGTCTGTTTTCTCCCTCAATATCGAAAAAAATCAGATCCGAATCCAGAAGTGAGGACAGTTTCATTTACCCATTCCCTATATTTAATGTATTTAAAATTTAACTTGATAAGGCTTAATATATGATAATATTTAGTAGTGAATACTATTTATCGTTGATTAAAATAACTTTGTTATATTTTAATTAAAAATAGTGTAAAACCTGGTAGAATACAATATTTTATTATTCATAGAACTCGTAATTTTACTATTATTTTTAAAAAGAGAAATTATTGTTATTATTTTATGAAATGGAGCTTGAATATATAAGTAAATATGATAATTTTATAATCTCTTAACAAGGGCGGTTAGCTCAGTTGGCTAGAGCGCTTGGTTTACACCCAAGTTGTCGGGGGTTCGAGTCCCTCACCGCCCACCATTTTTCTCTTGTTAATCAAAAATTCACACTTTTCTCACATTTCATTTTAATCTTATATTTCAATTTTGGATTATGTATTGCCTACAAATGAGATATTATCTAAATAATTTTATATTGAATGATTGAGATTATTTTTTTACTTGGCAATATGACTGTAGAACAGCTCCCGGTATATCTGAGAAGACACTGGATCAAAATTCATCAGGTAATTCCGTCCGGTGGTTTTGGAATACACCCAAAAATATTTATATGAAGTTGTACAAGTTTATTTCAGTCTTTAGCAACTAAAGTTGTATGTTATCAAGTAATTACATCAAATGCTTGAGCAATTCTTTTAACTCCTTCTTCAATTTCGGATGGATTATGATAAGATATAGAAAGTCGCATATAGTCAGTAAAGTTTCCTTTAATGGAACAATGTGAGCCGGGAAGGAACAGTACTTTGAATTTTTTGCAAGCCTCTTCAAGTTCAGATAGTAATATATTTTTTTTTATTTTTACCCAGGTATAATACCCACCTTTAGCTTCCTCAAAGTCCACATAATGATAAAGGTATTTTCTTAATGAATTAGTTAAAACAGTCATTCTTTTTCTATAAGTACATAATAGATAATCTAAATGTTTGTCTAGTAGGTCATTTTTAATCAATTCATTCATTATCGCAGATGTAAAAGGATTTAATCCTCCTCCGCTAAATAATAGACCGGAATTAGTAATTCTATCCATTACATCTGTATTATTTGTATGAAGCCATCCCAACCTGATACCTGGCGCAAAAATTTTAGAAAATGAATTAATAGAAATTACTTTCCCTTCTTTATCGAAATTAATTAATGGTTTAGGGATTTTGCCAAAGTAGTTAAGCAAATGGTATACTTCATCTGCAAGAATAAAACAGCTATAATTACTACAGATATCTATTAAATTTTTCCTATGTTCTTCACTTGTTGTAATGCTGTTTGGATTCTGAAAAGTTGGAATTGTGTAGATAAATACTGGACTAAAGATTTTTAGTTTTTCTTCAAGGATATCAAGTCTCATTCCATTTTTATCGGTAGGAATACTTATTATATTTAATTTATAATCTCTAAAAATCTTTGATATAATAAAATAGGTCGGATCCTCTACAAAGACTGTATCACCAGCTTTGGTAAATAATGTACAGATCATGTCAAGAGCATTTGAAGCTCCATTTGTAACAAGTAATTCAGATGGGTTTACATTGCTTTTTTCATCTCTTTTTGTAAGAAATTCTGCCAGATTACCTCTAAACTCTTCATTCCCCTGTATTAGACCATATTGTAATGGTTCAGGTGTTCTTTGAGAAAAAAATATATCCGACGCTTCCCTCAACGCATCTATTGGTAGATTAGATAAGGAAGGTTGTCCCAACTTTAGACTTATTACGTCTTTTGGTATTTCTACTTGTATTATTTTTTTAAAAGAATTCATTAATTATGTTAATTGTAATGATTGAGTTTTTTGTTTTTATATATAAATATACTTTTCATTTAACCCTAAATAAAGGTTAAATAAAATAAAGGTTAATAAATTAAAACATAGACAATGATTACGATCACGATAAATAAAAGGTTTTCGAGTTTTCTGTAACTTCAGTGGTAACAAAAGTTATTTCAGGAGAGCTTAGCGCTTTTTAGACTGAAGACCACAGACTATAGACAGAAGACTAGAACTAAAAAAAGTTCTATCCTAAAGAAACAAAAAAGTCTACAGTCTCTTATCTGTAGTCTAACTTATTATTTCAGAAGAGCGATATAAAGAGTTTAATAGATGAAATTGGAGTTATTATGAGTTATACACCTTTTGATTTGAATGGAAAAGTTGCTTTGATTACTGGTGGGAATGGCGGCATTGGGCTTGGACTGGCAAAGGCAGTAGCTAAAGCTGGAGCTGATGTATGTATTTGGGGGACTAATTCTGATAAGAATGCCAACGCTGTAGAAGGACTTAAACAGTATGGTACAAAAATTAATGCACAGATATGATAAGCAAGCACCTTGGTTCAAAACGTTTTACTGATGCTGTTATGCCAAGGATACCTGCTCGACGCTGGGGAAATCCTGATGATTTTGGAGGAATAGCCGTTTATTTGATGAGTGATGCGAGTTCATATCATACAGGGGACTGCTTCGTGATCGATGGTGGATATTCAATATTCTAAAATAGATCAGGATGTTATGGAAAATATTGAACTCTAGTTTACAAGGGCAGTTTTATTCCCATGTGCTAGAGTTCAGCTGTAAATATAAAATAATTATATTATTATCAAATATTCATTAATTCTTGTTCTTTAGCAGCTAAAATCTTATCAATATCTTCAATGTTGCTATTGGTAATATCCTGGATGTCTTTCAGCGTGAGCTTAAGGTCATCTTCAGTTATTGCACTGCTTTTCTGAGCTTTTTTTGCCATGTCATTTCCTTCACGACGAATATTTCTAATAGAAATACGACTTTCTTCAGCTCTTGTATTTACTTGTTTTGTTAATGATTTACGTCTTTCTTCACTGAGTTCAGGGATAGGAAGGCGAAGAATTTTTCCATCACTCACAGGATTAATACCTATATTAGATGTACTAATAGCTTTTTCGATACTTGGTACAGAACTTGGATCATAAGGTTGAATTACTAATAATCTTGGTTCAGGTACTGTGATACCAGCTAGTTCCTTAAGTTTTGTTGCGGTTCCATAATAATCAATCAGAATATTAGCCACAAGAGCCGGGGATGCCTTTCCTGTTCTGTATGCTGAAAAATCTTCTTTCATATGTTCAATGGTTGTATCCATGCGTTCCATCATCTCATCCATTAATACTTCAATATCCATAATACTTATAAATCCTTATTTTTTTTAAATATTTCTAAATAATTGTTAAATAAATTGTAAAAATCAAATGTTATATTCAAACCAATCCATATCACCATGGTGGTATAAATTTTTTTATCCAGCTTTAAACAGGATGGAAATATTCTTCCATAATCCAAACCTAACTTGGACATATAAAATTTTGCAAACAAAAAATACCTATGGTATGAATTACTAAAGTTAATAAACAGTTAATTATAAATAATAGTAATACAAATATAAAATTATAATGTCCTGTAGTTTTTTGACAAGGAAAGAAATGAAAATTTGTTTGAAATATAATGAGAATAACCATGAAAAATGCTTTGAGACGGACTATACTTAGAAATTAAATGAAAAATTTTTATGATATAATAACTATTTTAGGAGAATTTTGATGGATGATATTAAAAAATTAGTTATTGATAATTTTAAAAATAAATTTGGAATAAGTCCTGTAGCCACAGCATTGGCTCCTGGACGTCTGGAAATTCTTGGTAATCATACTGATTATAATGAAGGCTTTGTATTAAGTGCTGCAACAAATTTGTATACTGTTTGTTCTATCGCTCCAGCAGAAGGAAACATTTGTACTCTTTATTCATTTGATATAGATTCTAATAATGATCTTAAATCTACATTTAGTATTGATTCATTGTCTTCCCCTGTACCTGGTGAATGGAGTAACTATGTCAAAGGAGTTGCTTATGAAATCAGTAAATTAGTTCCTAATAATAATATTCCTGCATTTAATGTGGGGATTATGAGTACAGTTCCACTATCTGCCGGTATGAGTAGTTCTGCTGCTCTTGAAGTAGCAGCCGGTTTTGCTTTTGGTGAAATGTGTGGAGTAAAGTTATTACCTGAAGAATGGGCGAAGTTGGGGCAGAGTGTAGAAAATAACTATTTAGGTCTAAAAAGTGGATTGTTAGATCAGTTTAGTTCTATCTTTGGAGAAAAAGATAGCTTGATATTTTGTGATTTTAGGGAAGTTAAGGTTCTCAAAACAGTATCGCTCTCTGACGATTATGTTTTTATTGTTGCAAACTCTATGGTGAAGCATAACCTGGTTGATTCTGATTACAATGTAAGAAGAGAGAGCTGTGAAAAAGCAGTAGAAGCTATAAAACACAAATTCCCTGAAGTTAAGGCGCTAAGAGATGTATCTTATAAAATGCTGGAAGAATCAAGAGATCTAATTGATTTTATAGATTACAAAAGAGCATTGCATGTTGTTGGTGAAAATAGTCGTGTTTTGGCAGGAGTAGAAGCTTTAGGTAATAACGATATAGAGTTGTTTGGTTCATTAATGTTTGAATCCCATCAGAGCTCAAAAGAAAATTTTGCAAACAGTTGTACTGAACTTGATTATTTGGTTGAACTTGGGAAAACACTTCCAGGTTGTATTGGTGCTCGATTGAGTGGTGGTGGGTTTGGAGGAATATCAATTCACCTTGTGAAAAAAGATAGGGCAGAAGAATATAAAAACAGACTGTTTACGGCTTATAAAATTCAAACTGGTATCGAAAGCCCAGTTTTAATATGTCAAGCAGGTGATGGGGCTGAGGTATTATAGAAGGTGATTTTTGTCGTAATTCTTGCGACCACACTATTCGCCTGGATAAATACTCTCACACTAGGAGATAAGACCATTGAATAATTTAATAAATTTTGTGACTTTTGTGGTTAAAGATTTATTTTCAGGAAAGAAAAGGAGAGTTTCAGATAAAAAAAAGAGCAATTATATTTAAATTGTATTCCTTAATGCTGCTACAGTTGGTATTGATAACTTATGCCGTGATTTGGATGTGTCTATATTACAAACAAACTCTTGTCCCAAACCTTAATTATTATTCTTTATATTCAGTTTTGGGACAAATTGGTCGGTTCTCTTTATTTGTTTCATTGATTTTGATAATTATAGCAATTGCTTTGCTTATTTGGCACAAAAAAAAATCAGTAATCTTTAGTATAAATATACTTTATCTTGTTTATTTTTTATCTATTCTATTTTTTATATTCGATATGGCTAGGCAAATATTCTTTTCCTATGGTAACCTGTCTATTATATTAAAAACATTTTTATGGGTTAATTTTTCATTGATTTTATTTGTTAACTCAATTTGTTTAATTATTGCTTTACTCTGTCTGATTTATTTCCTGTTTTTCATTAAATCAGATGTAATTTCTAGAGGTGGGAATATACTAAGTAGTTCTTAGTAATTACTAGGAACAGGATAAAGATAACGAATGAATAAAAAGGTTCGGAGTAACTTTTAAGAAGAACCATAATCTTTAGTCGTAAAGTTTTACCCGCATAAAACTTTATTCTAAATATAATATCATTTCTAAAGAGGCGTGGACGCCTCTTTTACATATGTGTGAAAACTCCGTCCCGCTGTTTTAAAAATGATTTTAACTTTGTGGTATATTCAGGAATATATAGTTCCAGGAGAAGGGGATAAATTATAATTATGAAGAGTGAGAATACGTTTTTGAACTTTGTTTTTAAATATTTTGGACGTTATTCTATATTAGTTCTTGCTGTGTTTTTTGGACTTCTTATAGGTGTATTTTTACTATTACCAATTAATGAAATTGTGTATTACTATGAGTTACACATGCACTTACAAAATATTACTCTTAGTCAGTATATCCTTAACCTGTTATACAGAATTTCCTGTGGCGAATTTACTGTTAAGACTGTTTTCTTCGGATCAGTAGGAGGAGTTCTAGGAGTTGTTGCTTCATTTTTTTACAGTACTTTGCACAAGCGGACACTTAAAATTAGAAGTTTGAGTGGAGAATTAGAAAAAAGCTTTCCTGTAATGATTTCACAGGGAGAGAGTGCAATTCTTGAATTTAAATCTTCTTTTAGGTGGGATTTGAAAGATCAAAAATTAAATCGTATGCTTGAAAATGTTGTAATTAAAACTATTGCTGGTTTTATGAATGCAGATGGTGGTACACTGCTTGTTGGAGTAGCTGATGATGGCACAATCTTAGGTCTTCAAGATGATTATCAAACTTTGAAGAAAAAAGATAGAGATGGTTTTGAGCAAGCTGTAATGAATGCTATTTCTGTCAAATTGGGAACAAATGTTTGTAGACAGGTTATGATGGTTTTTCATAGTATGGAAGGTAAAGATATTTGCAGAATAATTGCGATGCCAACACATAAGCCTGTCTTTGTAAAAGATGGCGCAAAGCCAAAACTTTATTTGAGAACCGGTGTAAGTACTCGTGAACTTAATATTGAAGAAGCAGTTGATTATATCTCTATCCATTGGTCTGAAAAAAAGAGAAGAAGAATGTTTTGTTTAGGGCTTTAGTTATTGTATACTCAAACCAATCCATTTTTCGAGTATTCATCGTCTCCTTCAATCTCAAATTGGCCAGTTGAAATTCCGAAAACAAAAATACTTTAGGTATATTATGAATAAAAACAAAGACAATGAGAATTTAATCTTTTATACTACTCCTGTGATTCCTTATAATCTAGGTATTCAAATAACCACTGAGAGCGTTGCCGCAGGTTTTCCTTCACCCGCTGAAAATTATATTGAAGGAGAGTTAGATCTGAATAGACACCTTATTAAGAACCCTCCAGCAACTTTCTTTGTGCGGGTTTCAGGTGAATCTATGATTGATTCAGGAATCCATCCTGATGATATCCTTATTGTTGACCGCTCTATAGAAGTGAAATCAAATGATATTATCATAGCTGTTATAGATAATGAATTTACAGTAAAAAGATTTATAAAGAATAAACAGTCAGTAATTCTACAACCTGAAAATAGACTATACAAACCGATAATAATTGATGAGAACATGGACTTTGAAGTTTGGGGTGTAGTTACTAACGTCATTCACAGTGTGTATTAGTTGATGTATGCTTTAATAGACTGTGACAATTTTTATGTATCCTGTGAACGAGTTTTTAGACCTGAAATCAAAAATAGGCCTATAGCTGTATTATCAAATAATGATGGTTGTATAATATCAAGATCTCAGGAAGTTAAAGACATTGGTGTGAAAATGGGTGTTCCATTTTATCAGGCAAGACAGGTTCTTAAAAAGCATGATGCACTGTTTTTTTCATCCAATTATGAACTATATGGAGATATGTCAGAAAGAGTTATGGCAACTCTTCGAAATTATTCTTCCAATATTGAGATATATTCTATAGATGAGGCATTTATTGAACTGAATAATTCTTCTTTGCAAAACTTTCAACAATTAGCTGAAGATATAGTTAGAACTGTACAAAAATGGACTGGCATACCCGTCAAAGTTGGTATTGCTCCCACAAAAACTCTTTGTAAAGTGGCAGCTGAATTAGTTAAAAAAAATAAAATCCTGAAAAAATACTCTATCCTTGTAGATGAAAACTCAATAAATTCTGCTTTGCAGCAGTTCGATGTTGGAGATTTATGGGGAATAGGAAGAGCAACAGACAAGAAATTAAATAAGATCGGTATTAATACTGCATCAAAATTGTTAAAACTTGATGAGAATTATATTAGGGATAAATATGGGATAAACCTTTTAAGGACAGCTACTGAGCTTAGAGGTAGATCATGCTTTGATCTTGAAACAATCCCTGAACCTAAGAAAAGTATTAGGTATTCAAGAAGTTTTAGTAGACCATTGTCAGGTTATAATGAAATGAGAGAAACAATTGTAGCCTATGCCTCCAAAGTTGCTGCCAAATTAAGGAAAAATCATCTCAAGGCACAAGCTGTGTCAGTGTACTTGACTACAAATTACTTTAGAAAAGACTTACCTCAATATGCAAATTCTACAACTATATCACTCCCTATGGCAGAGAATTCTATTCATAAAATTGTTGAATATTCAATTATGGGATTTGATAGATTGTTTAAAGAAGGTTTTTTTTATAAAAAAACAGGAGTGATTGTCACAGGTTTAGTGGATGAGAAGATCGAACAGTTAAATCTGTTTTCTTCACAAAATATTGTAGACGACCGCT
>Ga0307988_1002103_pt1 | contig 10257 bp, 7 predicted proteins | sample EllFjometagen183_FD_203166 | JGI IMG/M metagenome (GOLD analysis project Ga0307988, IMG submission 203166) | Marine microbial communities from Ellis Fjord, Antarctic Ocean - #183 | ecosystem: Environmental > Aquatic > Marine > Unclassified | place: Southern Ocean | collected 2014-10-08 | reverse complement strand
AATTACTGCCTTCTATGGGCAGAAAGAGGCGAATCTACTGGTAATCGGGTTACTGCGGGGTTCTTTTGTATTTCTCGCGGATTTGGTACGTGAAATTAAGTTGCCCTTAGTCGTTGATTTTATGACATTGTCAAGCTATGGCGATGGAACCACCAGCAGTGGAGATGTGAAGGTAGTCCTTGATCTTGACACCTCCATTGAAGAAAGAGATGTTCTTATTGTGGAAGATATTGTGGATACAGGTAGAACCTTCAGCAAGGTTATCAGGATGCTGCAAAACAGAAACCCCCGCTCGCTGAAAGTCTGCACCTTTCTCAATAAACCTGCGACCAGGATAGTTGATGTGGAGATAGATTTCTGCGGTGTTGATATCCCCGATGAATTTGCAGTTGGATATGGTCTGGATTATGCTCAACTATACAGAAATCTGCCCTATGTCGGTGTCCTGGATGAGTCTTTACTCTAAGATCGAATGCAAAAAATTCTTGTTCCCCTGACCCTTATAGTAGCAGGATTGATTTTCGGTTATCTCTGGCAGCAATTCGAAAGAAAGAAAGGGAGAGGTTATGAAACAGCCATTCCCGTCATACGAAAACGACTGCAGAAAATATGTCTGCTGTTTTTCATGCCGATCTCTTTCGTCGCCGCTGTCTGGGTCGTCTCTTTTCAGGATATCCGTGTTGCTTTCCTGCCGTTTATCGGTGCGGGAGCACTGCTTCTGGGTGGATTGCTCGGTCTTGGAGCAGCAACAGTTCTGAAAAAAGATGGGCGACAGAAAGGCACTCTTTTTTGTTGCGGATCGTTTACCAATATAGGTTCCGTAGGAGCCCTGGTTGCCTTTGTTTTTCTGGGTGAAGCAGGTTTTGGGTTAGTCGCTCTATATAAAATGTTTGAGGATGTTATCTACTACACTGTAGGCTTCCCCATCGCCAGGTACTATAGTGGCACGGAACATGAGGTGACTTTTCGGCAAAGAATTACAGACGTCAGTAAAGACCCCTTTGTGCGTGCGGCCATCGGTGCTTTTATCTGCGGGCTGGCTCTCAATCTGTCCGGTATCCCGAGGCCTCCATTTTTTGAAATTGTAAATAGTTTCTTCATCCCGATCGGTACATTTATTCTTCTTGTCTCCATAGGGCTGGGCATGCGTTTTTCAAGTGCGGGGGATTATGTTGTCGAAGGAGTGCTGGTTTCACTAATTAAATTTATTGCTGTCCCTTTTATCGTTGGTATTGCCGCGTATGCAATGGGTTTTGGAGATATAAATGATGGTCTGCCGCTCAAGGTCGTACTTATCGCCTCTTCAATGCCGGTTGCATTTACGGCCCTGGTTGCGGCTTCTATCTACGATCTGGATCTGAATCTGGCAAATTCCTGCTGGCTTATTACCACCGGTTTACTTATCATCATTCTTCCCTGGCTCTCTTTTCTGCTCGGCATCATCTAAGATGGTGTCGTAAAAACTCTTCAAGCCGAAAGATCATGAAGGTGGATCTCTTTGCTGCTCTGCAGGTTTTTGGCCTCCTCCATGATCTGTCTATGGTGGGTGAAGAGGATAATCTGGTTTTTTGTACCCAGTTCAGCGAGAGCCTGGAGGGTAGCTCGCGAACGATCATCATCAAAGTTTATCAATATGTCATCGACAATAAAGGGGAACGGTTCACCTTTATCAAGAAGAGATTCCAGGGTAGCCAGGCGCAGGGCCAGATAGAGCTGGTCGCGGGTGCCATCACTCATGCCGTCAACAGTTATCCAGGTGTCGTCAGATCGAATACCGACAAGGATAGGATCACCCTTGTCGTCCACATCAGTTTTGAGCCCTTTAAGAGAGTTCATGGTCAGGTCAGCAAAATACCTGGACGCAATCTTCAGCACCGGGTCCTGATGTTTCTCCCGGTAGCGCTCGATCTCCCGCTGCAGAATTCTGGATGCCAGTTTCGTCTGTACATATCTCTCGGCCAACCGTCTTATCCTGGCCAGCTCCTGCTCCATTTTTTCTGCGATCTCAGCTCCCCTTCCGCTGCCATCCATTGCAGCAAGTTGAGTGGTCTGTTCTCCGATTACCTGGGAGACTGCATTGATATCCGGGTTTATCCTTTCATCAATTTCCCGTCGGAGGGATTCAAACCTGTGGGGTAAGTCGTCGGCGTTGACTTTTGCAGCCTGTCCTGAAAGTTCTTCGATGGAGAGTCCGAGCCCTATCCTGGCAAGGTTTGCCCCGGTATCAGAAATTTTCTCCAACAGCCTTTGATGTTCGACAAACCGGGTGATCACAGCTGCCATCTCTTCAGGTTTTTTACACCTGGCGATCTGAAGGAGTTCACCCATCTCTTCATTTGCAATCTGCACGGTTCTCTCAGCGGTTGCAACCTCGAGTTGCAGTGTGTCAAATTCTTCAGACAGTTTATCAGAGAGGGCGCTGCCTTTCTGCGCATGGCTGAGCATAGTACGCAACTGCAGGATCGCCTGATCCAGAGGCAGTTTCAGTTTGTTAGGGGCTACCTTGTGCAGCAGATGGTTGACGTCTTCCGTCAGCTCTGCAGCATCCCGGTCAATGCCGTCAATGCGTTTTCTAAGATCATCTGTCTCTTTCACCCTGTCAAAACAATTCTGCAAAATTTCGATGAGATCAAGAGCTTCAGGGACGGTGACGACACTGGTCAGTCCCAGGGTGTCAAGAGCTTCTTCCCACTGTTCTTGCCACTTGACAAGATCCTCCCTGCATGACGTGCAATCTCCTGCAGTTTGGTTAAAGGTCTGCTGCGCTTTTTCACTCTGTTCTTTTATTTTTCCATGTTGCAGTTTCTCTCTTTCCAGTTTTTCAACAGTGGCTTCGGCAAAAGCCAGAATCGAACCAAGAGTATCGTCCGTGTGGGACTGTATGAAACCAATAGCTTCAAGCTCCTTCAGCACAGCGCCTTTGAGAGACTCCCGGCGTGAATCGTTCCGAACGATGATGGCTTCTTTTTTGAGAATTTCAGCTACGGTGTAGCGGATCTTGTCAGCTTCGACCAGCCATCCACCCATCTCTTTTGGAGTAAGTGGTGATATTCCCGTGGGCTGCCAGGTTTTGGACCAGGCAGTATCGAGACTGAGTTTACGTTGGTTTAGAGCCTCCCTTCTGGTTTTATTATTTCCCAGGATATCTTCCATTGTTTCGACTTGTGCACGAAGGGTCGCTCTGCCGGCAACTCTATCTGCCTCACGGCGCAGCCTGTCAGCAATGAAATCCGCATGGACCACATCTTCTTCATAGGCGTCCGGCAGCGATTTTTCAGCATTATAGTTCGCACTCTCGGCTGTTACATCTTTTCCATCCAGCCACTGTTCACGCAGGAGTTTCCATCCCTGTTCTCTTTTGGTACGGCCAAGAGCCAGATCTTCTTCAGAGGGAATATTACCTCCATACTCCGCTTTTTTGATTTCAGCCGTTGCGCTGCTTAACTCCCCTTCACTCATTTTTTGCTCTTTTTCCAGCTCTCGATCTTCCTCTGTCAGGTCACTGTATTTTTTATCAAACTTCCGTACCGTTTCAGGTAGCGGCAGGGGAAGTTCCATAAATGGAGTAAGCTCAATGAAGGGGAATGCACTTCGTTTTAATTTTGTAAGACACTCTCTTTTCCCCTGTTCAACCTCATTTCGTCCCTGAATGAGCTCTGAGTCAATATCTCCAGCCTTTCGGGCCACCTTCACAGCCTGGTGAAGCGGTTGGAAATCTCTAACTTTTGCAGAATCAGCCAGGATTTTCTTTGTCCTTTCAAGCTCCTGGGTGGTGGTTTTATTTTGTTTTTCTGCCTGTTTTAACTGCTGGCATATCACCTCATATCTTGTTGCCAGGCTCTGTATGGTCTTTTTTTTGCCCAGTACAGGCCGCAGTATGTCTATATCCTCCAGCCTCAAATCAGGTCTTACCTGATTGAGTAAAAGGGCCGCCTCTCTGCGCAGGCTTATCCGCATGCCATTTATTTGAGGCTTATCCTTCTGCCCTTTCCGGTACTCTCCAAGACGCTGATGAAAATCATCGACCAGTTCAGTATTGTCCAGCAGGGCCTTATTAAAGGAGACAGCCCCGCGGTTTTTCCTGATGTGCTCCAGCCTGTCCGAGTCCTTCTGCAGTTGAGATTGGGCCGCCCTCATTTTCTGGCCGACCTGCTGGTGTCTTTCTTCAAAATCTGGAGATAGAACTATAACCTCCCCCAAGGCCTGCAGCTGCTCCTGCCGAGCTTTTAAAGAAGCAAGTTCAGGAATGGCCTGTTCAAGACGCTCAAGATGACGCAACTCCTTATGTCTGTCCTCCCGTTTTTTTTCAAGGCTGGTTCGTTCGGCGACGGCCCGTTTTAAAATGGTTTGATGGCTCTGCCATTCTCTGATGGACAGGCTGGCATCCTTTGTCTCTTTTTTCAGTTCTTTGAATCTTCTGATACTCTTATTGATCTCGGGAAGTTGTCCTGCCGACTTGAATAGATCTGAAGCCTCTTTTTCAAGCTGGTCTATAACCTCTCTCAATGATGTTATCCCTGCACCGGCAGCAAACAATGCCTGACCTACCTCGCCCTTCTGGGCGAGAATCTCTTCGCCGCCCCGGATAAGGGAGTCATGGTCAATGCCGTAGAGAGATTCAAAAACTTCCGGATCAACGCCATGCAGGAAGGGCAGCAGCTTTTTGGAGTCCAGCGGATTGCCAAGCTCATCAATTATGTCGCCGATACGTTTTTTCCGGCGTTGAAAATAAATCTTATCACCATTCCGGTTTTCCAGGCCGCCGCCCACCAGCAGCTGATCATAGTTGTGCAGGAAATTATCAGGGGTCTGTTGTGGAAAGCCATAAAGCAGAGCCTTAAGTGCCCGGAGCGCGCTGCTTTTTCCTGCTTCATTGGGACCAAAAATGATATGGAGACCCGGATCTTTTGAATCGAAGACCAGTGTCCGTCCTGTAAAAGGGCCAAAGGCTTTGAGGTCAAGGCGATTGAGTCTCATCTGCTACCTCCGTGCCTAAGGAGCCTGGCAGTGAGCAGTTCTTCCACTGCTGTTCGCAATTCCCTGATTTTTTCAGGAGATGTGTCAAGAAAGGGTTCGCTGGTACTGTGTATTTCTGCCGGCAGCTTGCTTTTCAACAGATTAAGCTCTGGTACGAGGCTGAAGAGTGTATTGCTGTCCAGCTCCAGCGTTTTAATAGACTGCAAAAGCCCGGCCACGGGCGTATCCTCGCCGATAATATTTTCAAACAAAACTTTCCGGCTGGTCTGGAATTGCACCTTTTCCAGCCACACATCGCCGAGGCTGGCTGCTATACCGCGAAACTCCTCGATCCACTCAGCTGTGCGGTCAAGGAGCTGGGCATGAACGGGCGATTTACCGGTCAAGACAAGTCTCAGGGCCAGAGGTTTTCCGTCTGCAAGATCAAGCTCCTGCAGAAATATCTGCCGAACTGCTTCATAAACATGATCACTCTCCTCACATTCAGAGAGATCAAGTCTGCAGATAGCCCAGCGCAGTATATCGAGGTTATGTTCTACTACCTTAACTATCTGTCCATCCTCTACTGTAACCAGTGTGGTACCTTTAGGGCCAGTTTCCTTGATATGTCTCCCCTGGATATTTCCGGGAAAAACTATCCATGGATCTTTAGAGACAATTTCTCGTTGGTGCACATGACCAAGAGCCCAGTAATCATAGCCTTTAGACTTGAGCTCATCGATAGTACACGGAGCATAATTTTCATGACCCTCCCGGCCGGTTAGAGAACTGTGCAGCAGACCGATATTGAAAGAGTGGGGATCTGGTCGCGGGTATTGTGATACAAGGTTTTCGGTGACAGCGCGGGAAGGATAGCTCTGTCCATGGATGATAACGCCGAGTTCCTCGAGTTTAACGGATTGGGGGCTGGTGGCAGAAAGGAGAGTCACATTGGCAGGCAGCGGCATGACTCTGGTGATCTGACTGGCGGCGTCGTGGTTACCCGAAATAATAAATACCCTGATCCCGGCTTTGTCCAGCCTGCCCATACGGCCAGCGAAAAAGAGCCCGGTGTTATAGTCTTTCCAGTCACCATCGTATAAATCACCGGAAATCAACACAAAATCAATCTTCTCCTCAATGGCCAGATCAATTAAATTATCAAACGCCCGTCTTGTCGCCCCTCGAATGGTCTCGACGGGCGCGTCTTCATGTATCTCCAGCCCTTTTAAAGGACTGTCAAGGTGTATGTCTGCTGTGTGGAGAAAGCGAAACATTACTCTCCTGCTGGTAGAGGTTATGGTTTCATACAGACCTGATGGCTCTGTTATTCCCGGTTGCTGTTTTTCTCAGATTACCGTACAGCAAAGGGAGGCTAAACTTCAAGTTTTTACCCAAGAACCCGTGTAAGAAAAAGGCTCAGCCATGGGAAATATGTGATTATTACCAGGGTGATCAGCAGCAGGCCCAGAAACGGTAATGTTGAACGGTAGAGTTCGGTAATCGGCCTTTCAAAGCGGTATGAGGCGAGGAACAGATTCAGTCCCACCGGCGGGGTACAATAGCCGATCTGAAGATTAGTGAGAAAGATTATGCCCAGATGGGTGGGGTCAATACCGTAGGCGATTGCAATGGGCAGGATGAGCGGTACGATGAGAACCAGGGCTGAAAAAATGTCGAGCATTGCTCCGATGATTAGAAGAAAGATATTAAGAAGGAGCAGGAAGGTATATTTACTGTCAATATAGGTCTGGATATACTCAAATAGACGTGTGGGAACCTCCTGGTCAATAAGATAATTAGTAGACGCCATTGAGGCGGCAAGGATGACGAGGATTCCACCGAAAAGAACCATCGATTTGGACATGATACCGGGAAGAGCTTTGATTGGAATGTCTCTGTAGACAAGCATTTCTACAGTGAGAACGTATAGGGCGGTAACAGCTGCCGCCTCCCCGGGAACAAAGATGCCGCCATAAATACCTCCCAGCAGGATAGCGGGCAGAGGCAACTCCCAGCCGATTTCACGTAAACCACTGATAATCTCTTTTGAAGAATATTTCTTTTTTTCTCTTTTAATGCTGCGTTCCCTGGTTGTGGCATAGCCCATAAGTAGGACCAGCATGAGCATTCCCGGCAGGATTCCGGCCAGAAAGAGATGGTCTATTCTGGTTTCAGCAATTACACCATAGAGTATCAGTGGGAGGCTGGGAGGAAAGAGTAGACCCAGGCTTCCGGATGAGGTGATCAACCCCATAGAAAAGCGTTCAGAATAGCCATCTTTTAAGAGCGCCGGTAAAAGCAATCCGCCAAGGGCAAAGATTGTCACCCCTGAGGCCCCGGTAAAAGCGGTGAAAAGGGCGCAGAGCACTAGGGTGATCACAGTAAGTCCGCCTGGAAGCCAGCCGAGGAAAATGTGTGAAAAGCGGAGCATGCGCTCCGGCGCCTTGCTTTCCGAGATAAGAATTCCTGCAAAGATAAAAAGCGGCAGAGCAACCAGTAGAGGTGTATCTGCCAGTCGAGACATTTCGATAATAACAACCGAAATATCAATATCGGCAGAATAAAAGGAGAGCAGGGCAAAAGCGGAGATTACGAGGAAAAGAGGGGCTTTCAGCAGCGCCAGAATAAGAGCGGTAACCTTGAGGATGTTCATTTATTTTGAGCCCCGTTAGGCGGGTGGGAGCGGAAGTGGTCAAGGAGTTTAAAAATAAAGCTTATACCATACCTGATGCTCATCAGGCCAAAGGTGATGGGGAAGATTATATTCCATACCCAGGTGGGAAGGGAGAGCAGGCCGCTGCCGCCAAATTCCATTTCATTTTGGATAAAGAGCCATGCTGCCAGCATAAGGCCTGCTGCGGTAACTGTGCAAAATAGTTCGGTTATGAGCGCAACCCAAGGCCTGAAGGTCGCCGGAATGAGGTAGTCTGAGAAATCAATAGCTATGTGTTTACTAAGCGCGGTAGCTTTAAGAGCACCGAGAAGTCCGCACCAAAGTACAAGATAGCGTAATACCGGGTCGGCCCAGAGAAGCCCTCCTGACAGTACAGACCGCAGAAAAATCTGCAGACAGGCTAGGAAGAGCATTGATGTGAGGAGCAGACACAGAAGTATGTCTTCAGCTTGAGCCAGCTGTCTTAAAAGCGGATGAGGTGGTTTGCTCAAGTCCAATCTCCTTCGTACTGATCTATCTACTTCTTACGGAACTCTTCCAGAAGCTCTGTTGCCTTCTGGTAAATATCGGCGGAGAAGTCATTTTTTACAAGTTTTTCGACTGCTATATCTCGTTGTTTTCGTAATTCGAGAATAGTGTCAGGGTCGGCTTTGACAAACTCTGTGCCTCTTTCTTTTAGAACCTGCCTTGATTCATGGTTGCTGACCCGTGTTTTCTCGAGCAAGACTGGGAAGTGCCTGGCAGCCGCATTATGGATTAAAGTTTTGTATCTATCGGGTAATCTGCCAAAAGCTTTGCCGTCCAAAAGAAAGACACCATAGGCGTAACCAAATGGTACATCTGTGATAAATTTTGCTTTTGTAAACCACTGCAGGATAATAGACCCATAAAGTGAGTTATATACAGTGTCGATCATGCCGCTCTGCAGAGAGGAGAGGACATCGGGAATAGTCAGCAGTATCGGGCTGACGCCTATCGTAGTGAGGAAAACTTCAGATACGGGATCACCGGAAGGGCTCCAGTTAGATGAATTTCGCAAGGCCTTGAGAGTGGTTATCGGCTCTGTTGACATGGCATAGATAAAACCAACTTCCGTCATTGCCACAAGTTCGAGATTTTTTTCATCAAACTTGTTAATAAACGCTGGCATCAAACCCTTGGTGACATGGTCAACTTCTTCATATGATTCAAATAAAAATGGTATCGCCATTACTCGAAAATCCGGGACTATCCTTGCGATGCCGGTCATGGTGAAGCCGCCTCCGTGGAGTTGGCCTACCCGCATCTTTCTGTACATCGCCTGGTCGTCACCCATAACGCCACCGGTATAGATACGAAAGCCGACTTCTCCACCGCTTTTTTCTTTAATTTCATCCGCAAAATTTTCAAACTGCTGAACCCAGACAGAACCGGTCGGTGCCAGGCTGCCGATCTTAAAAAGATATTTTGCCTTGGCATAACCCGATTGACTGGTTGCCAGCAGAATCAGCATTGTCGTAAAAACTTGTATAATATAACGTTGCATGTATTTCACCGGTATGTCAAAAATTGAAGCAAAAACAGTTACTCAAACTACACTATTCTGCAAAATAATCGTCTTCCAGAAGACGATGGGCCTTTTTTACAGCAATTTGGTTGCTTAAGGCAAATTCCGGGGCGCTGTCAATGGGGAAGCGGATAACTTCCTCCAGCAGCCGGTTATGAAGATCTTTATCCATGGTCTGTCTGGCAAGAGTAGCGGCGTACGTAGTCTGGATTAAAAGGAATTTCCTTTTAGACAATAAGAGTGCCTTTTCGAAATGCATTCTGCTGAGTTCAGGTTTTCCTCCCAGAAGGGTAGGTTTAGCCGCGTAATAGCCGCCGAAGAAGAGATGAATTGATCCGCCTTCATATGTTTCGTCTATCTCCAGGAGCCTCGACATTATTTTCTCAATCGGTACAAGGTCTGCCATGGCTGCAGGAGATCCTTCCTGGCTCTGGACCCAGCTGATCCAACCAAAGGTCCCCCAGAAAACGTAAGAGAGATCCTCCTTGTCAAGTTGTGCAAGTATCCTGTCAAATTCTTCGCCGTCTCTTTGCTTCATGGGCAGCATCTGGCCTAGAAGCCTGGTTCCATACAGGTGGGCCTTGTCGTTTATTACGGCAATTCTGCCCTTTGAGCCTCCACATTCAGACAGAGCGGCGGCGTAGGCGCTATATGACTGGGCGCCGGTACGCAGGAGGTTGCGGTCTGCAGGTGAAGAGGCGATCATGCTGTCAATCATCAGCAGGTAGGCGGGTGCCCCGTCGCACACAAGTTCCAGGTCTGTCTGCTGCCTGAGGTTCCCTGTGGCCGGTTCAATAAGGGCTGAGGTCAGGTAAGAGGAGCATGATGTAAGCCCTGATACAACAAAAAAGAGAACAAAGAATATTCTGTAATGAATACGTTCTAGTGACATGGAGATCCCAAGGTGACACTACGTTGTCTGCGGAATGAGTTTTTGATAGCCGGGTAAACCTGTTTAGATATTATGGTTGCAAGTTAAACAAAAGACCTGCCATCCTTGCAACGTGGGTTAAGATGAAACGAAAATTCACCCCAGAGCCATAATCAAGGAGGCAGGTCACAATGAAAGTTATAAAAT
>Ga0307988_1002102_pt1 | contig 10259 bp, 11 predicted proteins | sample EllFjometagen183_FD_203166 | JGI IMG/M metagenome (GOLD analysis project Ga0307988, IMG submission 203166) | Marine microbial communities from Ellis Fjord, Antarctic Ocean - #183 | ecosystem: Environmental > Aquatic > Marine > Unclassified | place: Southern Ocean | collected 2014-10-08 | reverse complement strand
CATTTTTGCATAATCGCCCGACACCATTTGATTTGTTCTGAAAAAATCTAATGCCTGCCGAATTTCGTAACTTACCTGCGAAAACGAAAGCGTTGAAATGGATAACAACAGTAAAAAAGTAAAAAAATATCGTTTCATTATATAAATTTTATTTAAAGATAATAATTGCAGCAATTATTAAACCAAAATAGTTGTTCAATGTTATAATGAAAAATACAAGATGGCACATTCGCATACTTCTTCGGTTTCGCTTTCTAAATTATTTTTTACTATAATCCTTAATTTACTTATAACTGCTGCTCAAATAATAGGAGGTTTGGTTTCGGGGAGTTTGGCATTAATTTCCGATGCCGTTCATAATTTAAGCGATGCTGTTGCAGTAATTCTTACCTACATTGCACAGGTTTTAAGCAATAAACCGATTACACAGAAATCTACTTTTGGTTACAAACGTGCCGAGATTTTAGCAGCTTTTTTAAATGCACTTACTTTAATTGGTATTTCCATTTTTTTGGTTTTCGAAGCGATTAAAAGATTTTCGAATTTACAAGAAATTGATGCCACATGGATGTTTTGGTTTGGATTACTTGGTTTGCTTGCCAACGGAATTTCGGTGTTAGTACTTGAAAAAGAAAAAAATAAAAACATTAATATTAAGGCTGCCTATCTTCATTTATTTGGCGACGCGCTTACTTCGTTGGCAGTTATAATAGGTGCAATTTTAATTTGGATGTTCGAAATTTACTGGGTCGATCCGGTGGTAACCATTTTTATTAGCATTTACCTTTTTGTGCACACCATAAAATTATTAAGAGAATCGGTATTAATTTTAATGCAAATGACACCTGTTGAAATTGATGTGACTGTAATTGAGAACAGGTTGTTTCATATAACAGAACTAAAAAATATTCATCATATTCATGTGTGGAATTTAACCGACAAACTTATTCATTTTGAATATCACTTAGAATTGAAAAAGAATTTGCATGTATCCGAAACAAAGTCAATTTTTGAAAAGGTGGGAATAATATTACATGATGAGTTTGGCATTGAACATGTTACTATTCAATTTGAATATGATAATGACAAAAAGTGCATGGAATGTTGAAAAACTTACGAAGAATCAATCCTTCACAAAATCAGTCCTTCAGTCCTAATTTAAACCAGCCCCGAGAATCCCATAAAAGCCATTGCCAGAATTCCGGCTGCTATTAAAGCAATTGGTGTTCCTTTTAATCCTTTTGGTACATTTTGTAAATCGAGGTGCTCCCGAATTCCGGCAAAAAGAATAAGTGCCAAACCAAAACCAATGGCATGCGAAATAGAGAAAACAACTCCTTCAACCAAATTAAATTCATATTGAACGGTAAGAATGGCAACCCCCAAAATAGCACAGTTGGTTGTTATAAGTGGTAGGAAAATTCCGAGTGCCTGGTACATCGGAGGACTCACTTTTTTAAGTATTATTTCAACCATTTGTACAAGCGATGCAATGACCAAAATAAAAGCAATGGTTTGCAAAAATGCCAGTCCAAATTTATCGAGCACATATTTTTGAATGAGGTAAGTAACAATGGTTGCCAGAACCATAACAAATGCAACTGCGCCGGTCATTCCAATGGCTGTTGAAATTCTTTTGGAAACGCCCAAAAACGGGCAAACTCCCAAAAATTGCATCAGTACAATGTTGTTTACTAAAATGGCGCCTATTATAATTACAAGATAATTCATAATTTATCCTCCTAATTTTTTTTGATTCGGTTGATGATTGCAATTAAATATCCTAAAACAATAAATGCTCCCGGTGAAAGTACAAATAGCAGCGTTACATAATTTTCAGAATAAAGTGTGATGTCGAAAATTTTTCCACTACCCAGAATTTCGCGAATTCCACCAAGAAGAACCAGTGCAAAACTAAAACCGAGTCCAATTCCCAATCCGTCGATGGCAGACGAAACCAAATTATTTTTCGAAGCAAAAGCTTCTGCTCTTCCCAAAACAATGCAGTTAACTACTATTAAAGGAATAAAAAGCCCAAGGCTTTTATAAAGCGATGGAAGATAGGCTTGCATGGCCAATTGCACAACGGTAACAAAAGCGGCAATAATTACAATAAAACTTGGGATGCGAACTTTCTCCGGAATAAAATCTTTTACCAGCGAAACCACAATATTCGACATGAGTAAAACAAATGTAGTTGCCAGTCCCATTCCCAAACCGTTAATTGCAGTTGAGGTAACACCCAATGTGGGGCACATTCCCAGCAGTAACACAAAAACCGGATTCTCTTTTATAAATCCTTTTGAAAAATTTTTCCACTGATTCATATCAATATTTTTTTAATGTATGCTAGTCAATCGTGTGTTATCCAACTACAGTTTATAACTCACCCTGATTGCGTCTTGGACACAATCGTCCCTCTCTACTCGTAGAGAGGGAGAAGAGGGAGAGTTAATGTACGTTGATAATGAATAACACTCTTTTTTATGCATCTTTAATTTTAATTTCCAGTTGTGTCGGTAGTTGAATTCAAATTTTTACTATACGAAATGTAAGCTCTGTTTAAAGCTTCTAAAAATGCTCGCGAAGTAATTGTTGAAGCGGTAATTGCATCAATGTCACCTCCATCTTTAGAAACCTGAAACTTATTTGTTTTTGGGCTTTTCCCAATAATATTTTGATTTGGTTTTTCTGTATTATTAAACCAAACTCCCATTTTCGAACCAAGCCCTGGAGTTTCTTCATGTTCTAAAACCGAATAACCCGAAAAATTTCCGGCTTTGTCGATTCCTGCCATTATTGAAATAAAACCGCTAAAACCATTTTTTGAGTAGGTCATAATCGCAGTTCCAACCAACTCCCCATTTTTAAATGCAGGAAAAAACTCCAAACTATCTTCTCCGGCTTCGGCAATTGTTTTAAACGATTCTCCCAATTCATCGTATTCAGGAAGTACATTTGTAATTGCTTCTTGTTGCGCTTTTAATTTTGCTGCTGCAATTGGTCCTTTGGTTAAGTCGTACACAAAACCAAGCGCCGCTGCTGCAATTCCGGTAACCAATAAAAGGGTTACCACCATATTTATAAATGTCGATTCACGTTTTGCCATGTTTAGTTTCCTCCAAATCTTTTAGGTTTAACGTAATTATTTATAAGTGGTGTAACTGCATTCATTATTAAAATAGCAAATGAAATTCCTTCGGGGTAAGCTCCAAATAATCGAATACTAATTGTAATTATTCCAATTCCAACCCCGAAAATAATTTGTCCTTTTGGTGTCATTGGCGACGAAACCATATCGGTTGCCATAAATATTGCGCCCAACATTAATCCACCTGTTAAAATATGATAAACCGGATTGATGTATGTTTCCGGATTTACCAGCCAAAAAATTGCTGCAATTAGTGCCACTGTTCCAATTACAGAAACCGGAATGTGCCAGGTAATTACTTTTTTCCAAAGCATGTACAAACCTCCGAGTATTAGAAGAAGTGCTGAAATTTCACCGAGCGAACCGCCAATGTTTCCAAAAAGCATATCGATTGTTGAAGGCAAATTACCCGATATTTCTGAAATTGGAGTTCCGTTTGAAACGCCTTCTTTTATAAGCCCAAGCGGTGTTGCCGATGTTATTCCATCAATTCCACTTTGGCTGTTCACCGGCCACGATGTCATTTGCACCGGAAACGAAATCAAAAGAAAAACCCTACCAACTAAAGCCGGATTAAAAATATTACTTCCCAATCCACCAAACGATAGTTTACCAATTCCAACGGCAGCCAGCGCTCCAATTACAATAATCCACCACGGTAAATTTGATGGTACATTAAATGCAAGTAGAATTCCGGTAATAAGTGCCGAGCCATCGGTAATTGTCGGTTTTACTTTCATCAGGTATTTCTGAATCAAATATTCGAATGCCAGACTGGCAACAATAGCGATTAAAGTAACCCGCAGTGCATCTAATCCAAATACAAAAACCGACCATGCCAAAGCCGGTATCATGGCATAAACAACCCGGTACATTATTTTCTGGGTCGAATCGCCCGAATGAACGTGCGGTGATGGTGAAACTGTTAATAAATTACTCATATTTCAGTATTGTGTTTTTATCGTCATTCCGAATTCATTTCGGAATCTCTCTATTTATTAGAGATGCTGAAATAAATTCAGCATGACGTCTAATCTCTATTTCTTTTTGTTGTCATTTCGAAGGAAGTATGACTGAGAAATCTGTAAATCATGAACCGGAGATTTCTCCTCCTTCATCGTCGAAATGACAATAATGTTTGAACTTTGTATTCTATTTTTTTCGTGAACGTATTATTTGTCCTACTTTTCCTTTTCCGTAGCGAATATAATCTAACAACGGACGGTTCGATGGGCAAGTGTAACTGCACGAGCCACATTCTATACAATCCATTACTTTTTCTTCTTCAGCGCGGTCGAAAATTTGTTTTTCGCCAAGTGTCATCAAAAGAAATGGTTCTAATCCCATTGGGCAGGTTGTTGCACATCGCCCACATCGAATACAACTGATGCTTTCTTTACGTTGCGACTCTTCCTTTTGCATCAGCAAAATCCCTGAAGTTCCTTTTGTAACCGGAATATTCAACGACGCAACAGCACGTCCCATCATCGGCCCACCGCTAATTACTTTTCCCGTGTTTTCGGGGAGACCGCCGGCTGCTTCTACTAAATCTGTAGTTGGAGTTCCTACTCTTGTTAAAAAATTCGATGGTTTTTCAAGCCCTTTTCCGGTAATGGTTACTACGCGTTCAAAAAGTGGTTTGTTTTTCTGAATGGCTTCGTAAACAGCAAAGGCAGTACCTACATTACTAACCACCGCACCAACTGCAATTGGCAGCCCGCCAGAAGGAACTTCTTTACCAGTAACCGCGTTTATCAACTGTTTTTCGCCCCCTTGCGGATATTGAACTTTTAAAGCAACAACACTTATTCCTTTATAATTTTTTACTTTTTCTGAAAGTAATTTAATCGCGTCAGTTTTGTTGTTCTCAATTCCGATTGCAGCTTTTTCAACATTCATAGCTTTCATCAGAATTTGTGTGCCAACCAAAATTTCATCCGGTTTTTCCAACATTAATCGATGGTCGGATGTTAAGTAGGGTTCGCATTCAACGCCATTTATTAAAAGCATTTCGGCTTTCATTCCTTTTGGTGGAACAAGTTTTACATGTGTTGGGAAAGTTGCACCGCCCAAACCAACAATGCCGGACTCCTGAATTTTTTGGACTATTTGCCGTCCTTCCAAATCGAAATCTTTTACCAATTCTTCTGAGCGGTTAATTTCTTCCAACCACTCGTCGCCGGCAACATCAATAAAAACACCTTGTTTCGAGTAGCCCGAACTGTCGGCAGAAAAGTCAACTTTTTTAACTTTCCCCGAAACCGACGAATGGATGTTGGTGGAAACAAAACTGCTGCTTTTTGCAATTATCTGACCCACTTTTACTTCGTCGCCACGTTTTACAACAGGCGTTGCCGGTGCTCCAATGTGTTGGGCAACGGGTATAAAAACGGTTTTAGGAATTGGTAATTCCTCTATCTTTTTATCTGCTGATAACTTATTTTCAGTTGGATGTACTCCACCCAGTTTGAACGTTTTTAACATTCTATATTATTAAGTTGTACTACACTCTTTTTTATCTTCAACCTTAATTTTCCGGGGTGGAAAATTCAATTCGGTAATTGCATTGGTGGGGCAAACCGATACACATTTCCGGCACAATTTACATTTGTCGGAATCGATAAACGCCAAATTGTTTTTAATAGTAATTGCGTCGAATTTACATTCTTTCTCACATTTCCCACAACCAATACAAGCAACAGAACAAGCTTTGCGAGCAACTCCGCCTTTTGCTTCGTTCATGCACGAAACCACAATTTTGCGGTTTTTAGGAAATTTCTTACGCAGTTCAATTAAGTTTTTCGGACAAGCTTCAACACAAGCACCGCAGGCGACACATTTGTCGTCTAAAATTAATGGAACTCCCATTTCGGCTCGTAAATCAATGGCATCAAATTCGCAAGAATTAACGCAGTCTCCATGACCCAAACAACCATATTCGCAATCCGACTCGCCGCTGTAAACCGATGCAGAAATTGCACAAGTTGTAGCTCCATCGAAATTACTTGTTTTTGGGCGGTTGTCGCAAGTTCCGTTGCAACGGATGTACGCAACACGCGGGTCTTTTTTAACCGCTTCCAAACCCAGCAACGAAGCTACGTCGTTCATGGTTTCGTTTCCTCCAACGGGGCAATTTAAATCCGAAAGTGTTTCTGCTTTTACACAAGCTTCGGCAAAAGCACGGCAACCGGCATAACCACAACCGCCACAGTTGGCACTTGGTAGAGCTTCTTCAACTTCGTCAATTCGCGGGTCTTCGTGTACCTTGAATTTCTGTGCTACAAAAAACAGGATTACCGCCGCCGATGTTCCTATTACACTTAATGTAGCAATTGTATATACAATGGTAATACTCATATATTAATCGATTTCTTCAACTTCGAAATTGAAAACTTTTTTTAAAAGATGTTGCAAAAAATATAATGTTATATAATATGGAATAAGAATTGCCAGAGAGAGCAGGCCTCCAATTAATTCGTTTCCAGATATTTCTATTGCAAAAATAAGGGTTATCAAAACTAAAATAAAAGGTAGAACATACCCATAAAAAAGTGCAACAAATCCTTTTGATTCTTTAAAAATAATAGTGACTTCCTGCCCCAATTTATATTCGTTTTTAAAATGATTAATTTCTATCTCTTTTTCCTGAATATCCGAAACAGAGCATGCTCCGTTAGCGTGACAAGATGAGCATGCAGATTGATTGAGAATACTAACAACCAATGAAGAGTCGCTTACTTTTTTTACAAATCCTTTATGTTTGATATCTGATTTCGTAGCTTTAAATTTTTGCTATTTACAGATTGCAAATTTAGATAATTGTGTTAATCTACATATGTCAATATTCAGTTTTCTTTTAAAATATTTAATTTAGAAATAGTCTAATTTAGTTATCGGTTTCCGATTTAGATATTACTTCGTTTCGAAGTGAATTTACATCCCATGCATCGTCTCCATCGTGAATAGAATAGTTTTTTTCGGCTTGTAAGGTTTCTGACAATTGTTCCGAGAATCTTCTCGTTTCCTGTATAAATCGTTTTTCATCTTCTTGCCAGTGTTTGTACAGTTCCTGAACAACTTCGTCTTCGTGATGTTTGAAAGTTCGTGCAGCACGATATGCTTCATAACGTGTAAATCCAAGGTTTGTCAGAGCTTTTGCTCCCAATTCGGTTGCTGAATTAAACATTTCGCGTTGCACATTTTTTACCTTGAGATTAAAAAATTCGAACACATTAAAAATATCTTTTGCGCGTGCTAAAATTTCTACATCGGGATATTTTTTACGAACTATTTTTGCCACTTTCAAAGCCTCATCGTATTCAGCCATACTTAAAATAAGCATTCTTGCATTTTTAATACCTGCTTTTTCTAAAACTCTTGGGCGTGTAACATCGCCAAAAAATAGTTTAAATCCATACTTTCGAAGAATTTCGACATTTGTTGGATTGCTGTCGATGATAGTGACATTAAAATTATTTGCAAGTAATATTCTTCCAATAACCAATCCAAAACGCCCAAAACCTGCAATAATAACAGGATTTTCTTGTTCATCAATTTCGTCATACTCCAGTTTGTTTTGCCATCTGGCGAGAATAGGACTAATTGCTTTATCGTTGAAAATTAATAGTAGGGGAGAAATAACCATCGAAAGTGTAACAACCAATAATAAAAGTCCGGCAGTTCGGTCATCAAAAAGTTGATTTTGTTTTGAAAAGGAAATCAATACAAAAGCAAACTCACTTGATTGTGCCAGTAAAAAGGCAAAAAGAAATTCATAACCTTTTTTCAATCTAAAAAGTCGTCCCAGAACAAGTAAGACGCTAAATTTTAGAACGATAAGTAACATTACAAAACCCATTATTTGGAATGGATTTTCTATTAGAACGAAAAAATTTATACTCGCTCCAACCGAAATAAAAAACAGACCAAGTAAAAGTCCTTTAAATGGGTCGATGGTTGTTTCCAGTTCGTGCCGGTATTCATTGTCGGCTAAAACTACTCCTGCAATAAAGGTTCCAAGGGCTGGTGAAAGTCCAATTTGGTCCATGGCAAGTGCTATTCCAATTACCATTAACAATGCCAGTGCTGTAAAAACTTCATGCAAACCAGTTTCGGCTATAAACCGAAAGATATAGCGTGCTACAAACCGACCAACAAAAATAATAGAAGCGATTACACTTATGATAATTAGAAGTTGTATCCAGCCGGGTAAGGATGCTATCCCTGTAATATCATTTAATGCAGAGTCTGGAATATTGGCTGAAATTCCCATAGTTGCAAGAATAGGCAATATTGCAAGAATTGGAATTACCGCCATATCCTGGAAAAGGAGTACTGAAAATGCAGACTTTCCGGCAATATTTCTCATTAATCCCTTTTCTGAAAGTGTTTGTAAAACAATTGCTGTTGAAGAAAGTGCCAAAATTAATCCAATGGCGATAGCACGATTTATCTTGAAATTGAAAAGCAGGGCGACACCTGCAATAACGATTGATGTGATTAATACTTGCAATCCACCTAAACCAAAAATAGATTTTCGCATTTTCCAGAGCAAGGAAGGCTGCAACTCAAGTCCAATTACAAAAAGCATAAGCACAACGCCAAATTCGGCAAAATGCATTACTTCACCGGCTTCGCTCCCTACTAAATGTAATACAAACGGCCCAATTATTACTCCTGCTAACAAATATCCTAATACCGAGCCCAGTCCCATTTTTTTAGCTATAGGTACAGAAATAACTGCTGCAACTAAATATATTAACGCCTGGAAGAAAAAATCCTGATTATACATATTTTACAAATAAATCGTTTGAATACTCTTTCGGAAGTAATTTAAAAATATCAACCTTTTCGTCGCGCAACAGAATAATTAAATCGCGATACATTTGTGTGTGCAGCTCAATCTCTTCGTCGGAAATGGTATGCGAGCCATGAACTACAAAAGGTGGTAAATATGTCATGCCGCACAAATTTGCTGATTGTTCGAATGGTGTTAAAAATTGATTAATAGTAAAATGATTTCGTCCTTCTTTGCAGTAAACTTCCTTTTTGCCACCTGTTGAAATTACCGAAATAGCTATTTTACCGGTTAAAGTTTTTCCGTTAATTCCGTATGCAAAACCGTGTTCCAAAACTAAATCCATCCACTCATGAATAATTGCCGGAGCACTATACCAATAAAAAGGGTGGTGCCAAACAACTACATCGTGCTCGATCAATAATTTTTGTTCCTTTTTAATATTAATAAAAAAATCAGGGTAATTTTCATACAAATTATTAATCGTTACTCCTTTTATATTTTCAATTGCATCTATCAGCTTTTTATTTATTCTCGATTTGTGAAAAGTGGGATGTGCAAAAAGGATGAGTATTTTTTTCATAGAAATCTATTTAAAAATGTTCTGAGTCTCGGCATCGTTTTGCTTTGAATTCAGATTCAGTTAAGATAAGAAATAAATTAGAATTCAACAGAATAAGAAATTGTTCAATTTGAATTTTTATTCAAAAAAAATAGCAAGTATATATTTTTCAGTTGAATGATGTAAAAAGAGAAATTTCTGACACTAAACTAATTTTCTTCCAAATGGAGTTAATGCCAACGAAGCCATTTTAAAATGCTGTTTAGCCCAGGGAATTCCAATTATTGTTATTCCAAGAAGAACTCCAAAAAACAGGTGGGTGAGTGCAATCCAGATTCCTCCAATAAAAAACCAAATTACATTCATAATTGTAGAAAGACAACCCGGGGCATAATTCATATATTCTATTTTCTGACCGAATGGCCATAATGCTAAAATTCCCAATTTAAAAGCCTGAATTCCAAAGGGTATTCCAATTATTGTTATACAAAGTGCAAGACCGGCAAACATGTATTCGAGGAAAATAGCAAAACCACCAAAAATTAACCAGATTAGATTACCTAATATTTTCATTGTTCTTTGTTTTTAGTAAAAGTAACTTTTTTTGTGTTAATCTTAATACAGAATGTATCAATCTCCCAGGGCAAACTCACACTTTCATTCCAAGAATTTTAATTAGATAGTTTTGGTCGTAGGCAGCATTTAACCTTTTTCCTTTGATCCCTTGTTTTTCCGATGTGTCATTTTTG
>Ga0307988_1002101_pt1 | contig 10260 bp, 9 predicted proteins | sample EllFjometagen183_FD_203166 | JGI IMG/M metagenome (GOLD analysis project Ga0307988, IMG submission 203166) | Marine microbial communities from Ellis Fjord, Antarctic Ocean - #183 | ecosystem: Environmental > Aquatic > Marine > Unclassified | place: Southern Ocean | collected 2014-10-08 | reverse complement strand
CTCCGGAGGAGGGTAAAACCAGTTGTTCAACGTAATTATATTTTTATTAACTGGTATACTTTTCAATTAACACAGTGGTACACTTTTCACTTGAAATATACACAAATACAAAGGATCCACAATAATGAACAATCAATCAACCATGGGCCATCCAATTCTGCCGGCTTTTTTATATTGTTACAGGTAACGCGGCCTGTTTTTATTCTTTTCAAAAAAGTTCTCTATACCTATTTCCTTAATCTTTTCATTAATCATTACCCATCTTTTATAAAGATCTTCATCAAAATTTGTTTTTGTGCAGGGAAACTCATCACAGAGATAGCAAAAATCAATATTTTTTTCCTGATGGCAGGCACGAACTCCACATTCTGTGAATAGTTTACACTGCTCATTGCGACACCCTTTGCAATTTTCTGAGGCAAGATAATCCAACATCTCTTTAAAATCAGGGTATTTTTTAAAAATTGGATCGCCTAACAAGGTTTCAAATCGTTTGGCATAATTATCAAAATTACCCAGTTTTTCTTTAAGCAGAATACTGTACTTACGAATATCACCATATACATGGGCAAAACATTTTTCACAGCTTAAACCACAAGGTGCAATGGATTCTTTAATGTGTTCCTTTGTCATATCCTCTCCTTTTATACATACAAAATATTTACCTGAAATTAATTTTTAATTACTGCAAACAAAAGATGGTAAACCAATAAAAAAGTTGATACCTTACTCCTTTAAAGCATATTACTAGGCAGGAATAAAGGAATTTTTATATGGAATCAATTAAGCCTAATGACAACTGGACAATGATAAAAAAAGTAGATACCCACTGCTTTGCCTGGGGTTCTGACAATAAACTTGGGCCAATAAATAAGCATTACATTAATCATTATGTCAAAATATTTTAAATTTGATACAAAGTTAGTATTCCTTGGTTTTTTTGTAGCGCTATTCAGTGCCGGTATAGGAATAGGAGGGGGAACTCTTTTAGTATCAATCCTTATATCTCTGTTTGGTTTTGATTTTAAAAAAGCTGCCAGAACTTCTTTATCAACAATCATGCCCATAAGCTTCGTAGGCGCCATAAGCCATTTTATTTTCCTCCCGGAAACACCGGATATGAGCTATTACTATATATTCATTCCATCATGTGTATTGGGAACAGTATTGGGAGGAATAATTGTCCAGAAACATCCGAATAATTTTCTAAAATTAATATTTTCGCTATTTTTGCTTATTATCAGCCTTAGAATGATGAAACTTTTTGATTTCCCTTATCTTATGTATAGCGAATTAGGCACGATGCTATTTGCCAATGAATACTTACTCATTGTCCCCATTGGAATTTGCATAGGAATTATTGCAGTGCTTTTAGGGATCGGCTGTGGATTGCTGATTGTACCTTTTTATGTAATTATTATAGACCTTGATATCCATGAAGCCATAACATTATCACTCACAACCATGTTTTTCCTGTCAGTTTCAACAACCATAATTAATAACAGAATGAAAACGCTGGACATTACACCTCTAAAAAGTTTGTTACTTCCAGCTTTAGTTGGGGCTGTTTTTGGGGCAATGATATCAAGTCATCTGCCGACACTTTTACTTAAAAAACTATTTGGTGTGATTCTTTTTTTAATAGCAAGTAACTATCTCATTCACCTGTCAGATATGAATCGCAGACTTACACTATTAGCTAAAAATATAACAAGAATGGTCAAGCATCACTAGATTAAGATTGTGACTATTTGTTATTGTTTGCCATAAAATCCTTTACCATCATTTTCCCAAGCTCTTCTGACCGTTTTGTTGCGGATTCAACTGCATTCATCAGAGTGGTTCTGAGACCGCCCTGCTCCAAAGTATGAATGCCTGCAATAGCAGTTCCACCGGGAGATGCCACTCTGTCTTTAAGTTGTCCCGGATGTTCTCCGGACTCAAGCAATAGTTTTGCAGCACCAAGCACTGTCTGGGTTGATAAAAAGAGAGAATCTTTTCTGGAAAGCCCCATTTTCACACCCGCATCAGCCATAGCGTCAACAACTGTAAAAATATAGGCAGGCCCACTACCACTAAGTCCGGTAAACGCATCCATCAGTATATTTTCCTGAATAAAAACAGTTCTTCCAACGGAATTAAAAATTGCTGTAGCCAGGGCAATATCATTTTCTGTTGCGTATTCACCGGCTGCAATTGCAGTTGCGCTCTCTTTAACAAAAGCACAAATATTCGGCATAACACGAATCAGCCGCAACTCTTTACTTAAGCCTGATGCAATAGCGGCTAAAGGGACACCGGCTGCAATGGAAACAATCAATTTAGAGGTATCAAGTGCATGGGCAGTCTCTTTTAACACAGAGCCAAGAATCTGGGGTTTAGTTGAATAAATAACTATTTCACATTGTTTTGCAACTTCAACATTATCTGTAGTTGTTTTAACTTGATATTTTTCCTGGATTCCTTGTAAATGATCCTCGGAAATATCTGAGCAGAAAATATTCTCCGGTTTTGCAGCTTTAGATAAAACTAATCCGCTAACCAGCGCTTCTCCCATATTCCCACTTCCAATAAATCCTATTGTTTTATCCTGCAACACTTTGGTCATGCTCCTTAAATTTTATGATTAAAATAAAGGGTTTATACTACGCCCTTTATTTTCATATAGTCAAGGTAAAAACTATAATTTAGAAGAAGAATGGAGAAGATCTTTCTACTCAATCTTCTTACCTCCTGCTTTTTCAATACTTTCTATAACCCAGTTTTCAAGTGATGTTTTGTCAGCTTTCCCAATGGTTTTACATACCAGTTTAAAATCAAGCTCAGCCCTTGCCATTGTCTTATGCCCGCCTGCTGACCCAAATTTTGCAAAAGCTTCCTTTGCTGTTTTCCCGGCTCCTTTTCTTAAACCATCATTTCTCAGAACAATAATTAACTTATTTTCAAAAACACCTGAAATAATGCTCCAGTTCACAGATGCAATTGCTAAAAAAAAGTCTGCCACAACAACCAGTTCATCAGGCTTTGTAATATTACCTGCATGGAAAAAAGCACGATTGTCGCTTATTTTCCTGTTCTTAATAGCAGTCCCTAAGAAATCAAGATCTTCCTGGCTCAAAAGGGCTCTTTCTACTTTTGTTACAATATTATTATCTGCAAATTTATAAAGATGCTGGAATGCCCTTATATCTCTTAAGCTTGACTGTCTTGTAAAATCTGAAGTATCTGTTTTAATCCCAAGCATTAATGCGGCAGCAAGCTTGCAGGAAGGTTTTATTTTCTTTGATTTGAGATATTCTGTCATTATGGTTGAGCATGCGCCATATTCCGGCCGAATATCTGCAAATTTTGCTTTGTCACAAGTTAAAGGATGATGATCAATAATCACATCATATTCAAATTCAGTAAACACTGAATTATGATCAGGTTGAGAATCAACAACTACAAATGTATTAAAATCATTCTTTATAATTTTATTTAAAGGGACTAATTCAGAATCAGTATATTCAATCATTGCAAGGTTATCAGGGCGGCTGATCTTATTGAAATATGTGATAACAACTTCACTGACTTTTCTCCACAACAGCCTTTTAACAGCCATGGCACTTGCAATGGCATCCGGATCAGCATTAATAATAACAAGGACTTTTGAAGTTCCTGAAAAAGAACTGAAAAACTTATTTAGTTGCTCTTTATTATTCATTTTCAACCTGTCCTGATTGGCTTATATTATTCTCACTAAAAAACAGAGTAAAGATAATATAAGAATAACTAATGACTGCTAAAATGGCAAACCACCCATAAAAGATACCCAGAGGTGCCAAAACAATGGCAGTCAGCCAATGAATAATTATAACAGTTGGTGAATGAAGCTTAATGGGGAAGTCATCAAACCTGCATATAATGGACAAACCGCAGAGGTTCCAGCCATAAAGTGATGCAAACACATGCATGTGGAGTAACCATCTTGTTTTCTGAGGATCATACCCTTCAGACATCTGAAGGAAAATATAGGCGATTCCTGTAACAGCTGTAAAAATTAAAAAGGCAATGCCAGATGTTAGAAATAATTTTTGCTGAATATTATCTGCAAATTTATAATAAAGATAGAAAACTGTCACAACCGCACAAAAAAGTGCAAAAGTCACAAATATCTGGGGGATAAATCTTTCAAAAAGGATAAATCCGAAAAATATGATGACGCCAAGGGTAATAGTCCAAAAACACAGCTCCATCAGGACCTTAACCCGCGAGCCTTCCATTTTTTTCAACATTCCAAAGGCAAGGGAAAGCGTAATCAGGGACAAGGGAAAAGAAAAGCCAAGAAAAAATGTATTTAAAGTCAGCTTCTCCATTGTCACAAACTTAAAATACTCATTATTTAGAATTACCAGAGAGGCCATTACCATGCCTAGAGAAAGGCATAAAAGAGATGCGTGGTGGAACTTCTCTGATACAGAAACTTTAGATTGAAAAAAATCAAAGGGGAAAAAAGAAAACTTCTCCTTCCTGATTTTTTCAATAAGTAAAAATAGCAGTACGGATACCAATAGGGTTAAGGGATAAAACTTAAAAAATGCAGAAACAGCATATATTATTGAGCCTGCAAAAAAAGATTTGACTGTTTTTGATGGTTCTAATTTGCCCTGGGTATAATAGAGAAGAATCGTTCCGCCGGAACAGAGATTAAATAAAAAAACATGAAGCCTCTCAAAATTAAAGCTCTCAATGGGAAAATAAATCTGAACGAATCCAAAAATAAGTGCTGTTATCATTAGAATGGAGAAGATGGTCTTTAACTTTATAGTCATTTTTTTATATGTACTCCTTTTTTAGGATTTTATCGTCCTAACAAATCTTTCAGTGCTTGTAAAAGGGTTGTATGTTGAAACACAAACCCATTGGCTATTAATTTTTCAGGTTCAACCCTGGTACTAGCCAGAAGAGTTTCTTTACCCATTTCTCCCCATAAAATATGGGCAACAAATTTGGGTATATTAAAAAATACTCTTCGATTAAAAACTTTTGCCAATGTTTTGGAAAACTCTTTGTTGGTAACCGGATTTGGTGCAGTCAGGTTCACTGCCCCTTTTATGTCATCATTATAGATTATGTGTAGAATGCCTGCAATGGCGTCATCCATACTGATCCAGCTCATATACTGCTTGCCATGGGAGAGCGTTACCCCGAACCCTGCTTTAAAAGGAAGAGCCATTCTTGCAAGCGCACCTCCTGCAGGTGTTAAAACAACGCCAATCCGTAACTGCACAGTTCTGATTCCTAAGTCCTGGGCTTCAACAGAAGGCTCCTCCCATTCTTTGCAAACTTTTGAAATAAAACATTCTCCATCCGAGATATCTTCTTTTAAAATCTCATCGTCTCTGTCTCCGTAAAAACCAATGGCTGAAGAAGAAATAAAAATGGATGGCTTTTTATCCATCTCCTTGAATTTTTCAACAAGAAACCGGGTGGGGATAACTCTTGAGTCTATTATTTTTTTTCTTTGTTCCTCTGTCCACCGGCCCCTTGAAATATCAACACCATTTAGATTAATAAGCACGTCAACAGCACCGACTTTCTCAAGATCAAGAAGGCCTTTATAGGGGTCCCAGAAAATCTCGCCTTTTGAAAGGTTCTCTTTTTTCCTGACAAGTCTTAGAACTTCATGCCCGCAGGTCTCTAAGAATGGAACCAGTGCCCCCCCGATAGTACCGCTGGCCCCGGAAATAAGGATTCTTTTCCTTTTTGTTTTACCCACATAATTTTCAAGGTCATGCTTTAAAACCCTGTGCCGGTATTCAAACATACGATTAAATTCTTTTCTGGCAAAACCAGTAAATGGCCAGCTTAAAAAACCAAAAGGCAGCTTGAATTCAATATGGTCTTCCATAATAAACGCTTTTTCACCGTCTGCCTTAAACCTGTGTGTATGAACCCATTTCCCAAATGGCCCTTTAATCTGGTGATCTTGAAACAACTTATTTTCCTGGTAATCTATGTGTTCAGCTTCCCATATCATGGGAATTTTAAAAATCTTTAACCTGAATTTAACATTAACCCCTTTTTTAATACCATCACTGCTGCGCGAGATCATTTTAAGAGGTGCCCAGGGGGGCGTAAGTCTTGATATGGCACCATTTTTGGTGTGCCATTGAAAGGCTTTTTCAACAGACGCCCTGATTTTTGTTCTTTTAATATAAATATTCGAATTCATGCCAAGCCCAATATATTGTAGTATAAATAAAGCATTGATATAGCACTTTATATACCACAAATCTTAACATTAAGAAAAAATATCTTTTCAAAAAAAATTGAATTTAAGGTACACTCTTTGCACCATTTATAGTACAAATAAAATGCGTAAAATCATTAGCAACAATTATTAATTTGGAGGAAACAATAAATGTATAAACCTTTTGAGATTGCAGACAAGGTATATTCAGTAGGATGCCGTGACTGGGATATAAGGGATTTTCATGGGTATTCCACCTATGAAGGGACCACATATAATTCTTTTTTAATCCTTGGTGAAAAAAATGTTCTTATCGACACTGTAAAAGAAAAATTTGCAGATGAGTTTATTTCCAATATCAGCAGGATAATAGACCCGAAAGATATTGATATTGTTATCAGTAATCATACAGAAATGGATCATACCGGTGCACTTACCAAAATCATGCATTTGATTGGAAAAGATAAGCCTATTTATTGCTCTAAAATGGGGGCAAAAAATATAAAAAGCCATTTTAAAAAAGACTTTAATTTTCAGGTAGTTGGCTCCGGAGACGAGCTAAAACTTGGGAATAAAACACTGTCATTTCTTGAAACAAAGATGCTTCACTGGCCTGACAGCATGTTTACCTATCTTGTGGAAGATGGAATCCTTTTTTCAAGTGATGCTTTTGGACAACACTATGCAGGAGATAAATTCTTTGATGATGAAATTGGAGAGGAAATTATACCCCATGCACGAAAGTACTATGCAAACATTCTGCTTCACTTTTCTTCCAGGGTTCAGGATTTGCTACAAGATGTTACAAAAATGAACCTGAAGATTAACATGATATGCCCTGATCATGGTATTCTCTGGCGGGAGAATCCTTCAAAAATTATCGAGTTATATGACAAATGGTCAAAACAGAAGCCTACCAAGAAAGTAGTTGTTATTTTTGATTCCATGTGGGAAAGCACCACAAAAATGGCAAAAGCACTTACAAGCGGTGTTGAATCTGAAAATGTAAATGTAAGGCTCATGAATACCAGAAAATGGCACAGAAGTGATATAATAACTGAAATAATTGATGCCGGAGCAATTGCTGTAGGCTCACCAACTCTGAATAATGGTATTTTCCCGGTTATTGCAGATGTTATGACTTATATCAAAGGCCTGAAACCTCAGAATAAAATTGCTGCTGCCTTTGGCTCCTATGGGTGGAGTGGTGAAGCTGTTAAAATCCTGAATAAGGAATTTGCTGAAATGAAATTTGACATCATTGACGATGGTGTTAGAGTACAGTATGTTCCTGATGAAGATGACCTTAAACTCTGTTTTGATTTGGGTGCAAAATTGGCTAAAACATTAAAAGAAAAACTTGCTGGAGGAAATAATGCCTAACGAATTTAATGCAAATGATATTTTTGAAATGGCTATTACAATTGAAGAAAATGGTGCAAAATTCTACCGTGATGCTGCAGAAAATGTTGATAATGAAGATAATAAACAATTCTTAATCGACCTTGCTGTAATGGAAGATGGCCATGCAACCACATTTGCCACCATGCAAAAAGAGCTGAAGGGTACAGAAACAAAACCGACATTTTTTGACCCTCAAAACGAAAATGCGCTCTATTTAAAAGCACTTGCCGATGCCCGGGTTTTTGCTAAAAAAGAAGAACCGGCTAATGACTTTAAAAGTATACTCTATTCTGCTGTTCAGACTGAAAAAGATTCCATAGTTTTTTATCTGGGGATGAAAGGTCTTGTTACTGAACAATCAGGCAAGGCAAGACTGGATGCTATTATTCAGGAAGAAATGAGTCACATTAGAATCCTGACAAAAAAAATGATGCAATAACAGACCACCTGATAATTTTTTTTCAAACTATTTTTAAGGGAGTTCAATGAAAATCTGAGCTCCCTTAATGCCTTTTAGAACCCCTCCCAGCATAACGCCTATTCGGTTAAAATTCATATTTCAATTCATAAATTTCATGTATTTTCAGTACTTTATAAACATCAACTGTCACTATGTGGTATATTTCTTGTATGATTATTTACTGGAGTTTAATATTAACAATAAGGAGGAGAATAATGGGTAAAGAAATAATTCAGAAAACGCTCCCCAAAGCATCAGACCGTACCTCATGTGAGGCAACAGCTCAAATGCTTGAGAAGTCGCGAATTGATGGTGTTTCTACGGCACTTGACAGAGGATATGACATGAAGGCTTGTCCAATAGGCGTTGAATCAGCCTGCTGCAAGCATTGCTATATGGGACCTTGTCGCTTAAACCCGAAAGATCCATATAAAAAAGTTGGAATCTGTGGTGCCACTATTGATACAATAATGGCAAGAAACTTTGGTAGAATGGTTGCATCAGGATCGGCTTCACACAGCGATCATGGGATGCATATACTCAAAATATTCCGGGGAATTGTTGAAGGGGATATCAAAGATTTTGAAATAAAAGACACACAAAAGCTTGAAAAAGTAGCCATTTCAATTGGTATTGATGTTGAAGGTAAAGAGACCCTTGAGATCGCAAAAGAACTTTGCGATGAACTGGAAAAAACTTTTGTAAATATTGAAGGCGAGATGCCCTTTACAAAAAGAGCCCCTGCGGAAACCCTTAACACATGGCGTAAAGATGGTGTTGTGCCCAGAGGTGCCATGCGTGAAGTTATGGAGATGATGAGCAGAACCCACATTGGTTGCGATCAGGAATATAAACATCTTACAAAACAGATCACTCGTACTGCCCTGGCTGATGGATGGGGAGGCTCAATGGTGGCAACTGAGTTGTCTGATATTATGTTTGGAACTCCCTCCCCGGTTTTAGCTGATGTGAATATGGGTGTTTTAAAAGAAGATCATGTAAATGTCATTGTCCATGGACATGAGCCTGCCATGTTTGAAGCTATAATGGCTGCAGTCAATGATAAATTTTTCATTGATGAGGCAAAGGCAAAAGGTGCAGCAGGAATAAATCTTGTTGGTATGTGTTGTTCCGGAGCTGAAATGATGTCACGACATGGTGTACCCCATGCCGGTAACTTCAGCTCAACAGAAGCAATAGTTGTTACTGGGGCTGTTGATGCAATGGTTGTAGATATACAATGTATCAAACAAGGCCTTGCTACAGTTGCAAAATGTTATGATACTCACCTTATCACGACAAACCCAAGGTGCCATATTGAAGGAGCAGAGCATGTTGAGTTTGAAGACAGTAATCCTCGGAAATGCACAGATGAGATTCTTACCAGAGCTATTGCAAGGTTTGGCTCCAGAAAAATGCCAATAGAGATCCCTCAGAAAACCAAAGCTGGTGTTCATGGCTTTACCCATGAATATATAGAATACATGCTTGGCGGTACTTTCAGAGGAAGCTATACACCTCTTAATGAAAATATTATAAATGGAAGAATACGTGGAGTTGCAGGTGTTGTTGGATGTACGAATCCAAAAGTCAAACAGGATTCATACCATATAGAACTTGTTAAAGAACTTATTAAAAATGATGTATTAGTACTCCAGACAGGATGTTCTCAGATCGCCCTTGCCAAAGCAGGGTTTTATACACCTGAAGCGGCTCATTATGCAGGGCCAGGTCTTGCTGAAGTCTGTGAGACAGTTGGCATGCCACCTGTACTTGGGCTGGGCTCATGTGTTGATAACACCAGAATACTGATTGCTGCATCAGCCATGGTCAAAGCAGGAGGACTTGGCAACAGTATTGCTGACCTTCCGGTTGCTGGATGTGCTCCAGAGTGGATGAGTGAAAAAGCTCTGGCCATTGGTCATTATTTCGTGGCATCAGGTGTTTATACTGTTTTTGGAATTGGGTTCCCAATTGTAAAAGATACTAAATATTTTGATTATCTTTTCAATGAAATGGAAAACCAGGGCTACGGGAAATGGGGTGTATCATCCGACCCCCATGAGATGGCAAAAATGATGATAGCGCATATTGATAAAAAACGGCAACAATTAGGCATTGATAAAGCAAGAGGAAGAACGCTTGTGGACATGTCAGACAGAAG
>Ga0307988_1002100_pt1 | contig 10262 bp, 6 predicted proteins | sample EllFjometagen183_FD_203166 | JGI IMG/M metagenome (GOLD analysis project Ga0307988, IMG submission 203166) | Marine microbial communities from Ellis Fjord, Antarctic Ocean - #183 | ecosystem: Environmental > Aquatic > Marine > Unclassified | place: Southern Ocean | collected 2014-10-08 | reverse complement strand
CCGGATAGATTTCCTGTTTTCAAGAGTAGCAATCGTCTTATGCATAACTTCCTCTTATATTAAGTTTGAATGCTATTGAAATCTTTTATCAGAACGTGTTGTACGCACTTGAATATCACTGGATGTCATCCAGCCGGATGTGCTCTCACCCACTGAATCAAAATTTTCTATATATGGCTTAATATCCAGCAAAGGGGTTCCATCCAGTATATCAACCCCTTTAACAATAAGTTTATTTCCCTGAACTTTTATTAATTTTACAATGGACAAGCCTATATGATTTGGCCTGAGCGGGGATCTTGTAGAAAAAACGCCTCTTTTTTCTGTATCCATAAAAGGGGTAACAGTAAGTTCTGTTCTTTCAACTTTGTGAAAATTGTACAAAAGATAAATATGACTGAATCCTTCAAGGTCTTCTAACCCTTCAGCATATTCCTCATCAACAAGAACATATCCTTCTACATCTGAGGCGCCCCGGGGCTGGACAGGCATATTTTCTATACTATTATGGGGTGAATGTATTACTCCGATCTGTTCAATAGTATGCATATTATTGTATCCTTTTTTTAATAATTCCAACTAAATCTATCATCTTATAAATTAACAATAAAGGATATAAATTACTCAAAAAGCAATAGAGTAAAAATGAAAATGAATGAAAAAACCTGATATATGTATATACAAGTCCCTCTGATTTATGATAAAATTCGAAAAAACTACGAATTATCCACAGCTCCTAAAAGGACAATAGAATTATGGAAAAAATAATAGAATGTGTACCCAATTTTTCTGAAGGCAGAAACCAAGAAACCATTCAGGCTATTGCTAATTCCCTAGAAAAAACACCGGGGTGTACCCTTCTGGATGTTGACCCGGGCAAATCAACGAACAGAACGGTTGTTACCTTTGTGGGCTCTCCTGAAGCAGTTATTCAGGGCGCTTTAAACTCAGCAAAAGTTGCAAGAAAACAAATTGACATGTCCGGACACAAAGGGGAGCACCCTAGAATGGGTGCCATGGATGTCTGCCCTTTTATCCCGGTTGCAAATGTTACCATGGAAGAATGTGTTGAAGTCTCCAAAAAATTTGGAGCACTTGCTGCAAAGGAACTTGGTATTCCGGTCTATCTTTATGAAGAATCCTCCAGGCTTGAGTATCGAAAAACACTTCCCCAGATCAGAGAAGGGCAATATGAAGCAATACCTGAAAGGATAGTAACAGAAGAGTGGAAGCCTGACTACGGTCCTGTAGAATTTATACCTGAATGGGGAGCAACTGTAACCGGAGCAAGATTTTTCCTTATTGCCTATAATGTAAACCTGCTTGCGACTCCAAACCAGGCCCACAGAATTGCCCTGAATCTCAGAGAGGCCGGCAGAGGAGAGGATGAACCAGGAAGGCTTAAAGAAGTTAAAGGCATGGGATGGTATGTGGGTGATTACAACCTTGCCCAGGTTACTGTGAACCTAAACAATTATCTTGTGACCCCTCCCCATATCCTTTATGAAGAAGTTAAAAAAGAAGCTGAGAAACTAAAGATTGCAGTGGCCGGTTCAGAAATGGTAGGGCTTGTGCCCCTTGAAGCAATGCTTTTAGCAGCAGATTATTATATTAAAAAAGAGAACCTTTTCATTTTGGAGCCGGATCAGAAGATAAAACTTGTCATAGAAAGACTGGGATTAAATTCTGTGGCACCCTTTAACCCCAAAGAAAAAATAATTGAATATATTGTGAGCCGGGAAAGGCATGAACCGCTGGCAAGCCTGAGCTTGAGAGAGTTTATAAAAGAAGTGGCATCAAGAAGCTCAGCTCCGGGCGGAGGATCTGTCTCAGCCGCAATTGCTGCCCTGGGAGCAGGACTTGGTTCCATGGTAGCTAAACTTACTCTCGGTGTAAGAAAATTTGAAAATATTGACACCATAATGAGAGAAATCATTCCTGCCCTGCATGATGCATCCAATGAACTTATCCATAAAGTTGATGAAGATACCGAAGCCTTTAATGATTATATAAAAGCGCTGTCTCTCCCAAAGGATACAGCAGATGAAAAAAAACAGAGAGATAACAAAATGGAACAGGGCTTGAGAAAAGCAATTGAGATCCCTTTGTCAACTATGGTTATTGCGGACAAGGCATGGGATGCCTTTTTAAAAGCAGCCCATCATGTAAATATTGCATCAAAATCAGATGTTGAAGTGGGTGCAAGGGCTCTGGAAATGGGCATCTGGGGTGCCTATAAAAACGTTGTAATAAACATGCCGGATATCAAAGATGAAAAATATAAAAAAGAAACCATGAAAAAAGCAGAAACAATCAAGGACAGAGCAAAAAACATCTGTGACCAGGTTTTGGATACCCTCGAAAAAAGATAGTCCAAGCATAGGCATGAAAAGACCTTGTAGTATATAACTTGGAGACCATATACAAAATAGGATATACATATGTATTTTCCCGTTGCAGAAATATATGCAAACCCATACATTATTTTTTTCACAGCATTTATCATATCATTTTTCACTTCCATGGGCGGGATTTCTGGTGCATTTTTATTATTACCATTCCAAATGAGTATCTTGGGATATATATCACCTTCTGTTTCTTCTACCAATCAAGTTTTCAATATAATTGCCATTCCCAGTGGAGTATACCGTTATATTAAAGAAAATAGAATGTTGTGGCCTTTGGCAAAAGCTATAACTATAGGGACCTTACCTGGAGTTTTTCTGGGTGCATGGTTGCGTATAGAATATCTACCTGATCCAAAAGATTTCAAAGTATTTGTGGGCATTATTCTTATCTATATAGGATGGAAACTTTTTAGAAATATTATCAGTACAGAGAAAAATGGAACCAACAATCAAATAACTCAAACCAAAGACTTTCAAAGTCTTACGATTCTATCATCCTCGCTTAACAAGGTTGTCTTTTTATTTAGAAACAGACAATATGCTTATTCACCATTGGCTGTTTACTCTATCTGTTCCATTGTTGGAATAGTCGGAGGGATATATGGTATAGGTGGTGGATCAATAATTGCTCCAATTCTTGTAGCAATCATAGGGCTGCCAGTCCACATAATTGCGGGCGCAGCACTTTTTGGTACTTTTATTACTTCAATTTCCAGTGTGATTTTCTATCACCTTCTTGCAAATTTTTATCCTCATATATCTATATCTCCTGACTGGATTCTTGGCACATTGTTAGGTTCCGGTGGCTTCTTTGGTATGTACTTGGGTGCGCGGGCTCAAAAGTTCTTCCGGCCGTTATATATCAAATTGATCTTAACCTTTTGTATCTTTTTTATTGCTATAAATTATATTTATGTATTTTTAACAATGTAATAATAACGATTGCCCTCCATATCGATTGGGTACAATTTCCAAAGAACAGAAAAGAAAAGAAACTGGCCGTTGCCTTTGTTGCAGGTCAAATTGCTATGACAGACAAAGCTGATGTTATAATAAACCTTTATTCATCATTTCGATATCTGGTTTGCCTGGAAAATATTCATCTACTTGGGGAAAACTTGACAAATCCTTTTTAATTGAAGCATTTAGAAAAGCATTCACCCACCAGAAAACATTCTTATTTTTCACATTCTCTCTCAAATTCTGCATCCGCAGCTTCCTCTCCTTTAAAGGCATGTTGTATGCCCTGTATATAGCCTTTACCATTCCATCAGTATCATGGGGATTTGTTAATACTGCATCTTTGTAGAATTGCTGGGCAGTTCCTGCAAACTCACTCAAGATTACAACTCCTTTTTCATCAATATTACAGGCACAATATTCCTTGGCAACAAGGTTCATACCATCCTTTAAGGGAGTTATAAAGGCTATATCACATGCTCTGTACAATGATATCAATTCATTTCTGTCAATGTTCCGGAACATATAATGTACAGGCAACCAGTCATTGGTGCTGAACATGCCGTTAATCTCTCCCACAAGTTGTTCTATCTTATATTTTAAATCAGAATAGGCTGTGATTTCTCTACGACTGGGGACAACAAGCTGAATCAATTGTACTTTTTTATGATAATCTGGAAACTGGGTTAAAAACCTTTGAAAGGCTTTTAATTTTTCAGGTATGCCCTTGGTATAATCCAGCCGATCAACGCCTAATAATATTTTTGTACCCCGGGCATTTTTTCGTATTTGTTCTGATCTCTTACCAACTTTAGAATCCAAAGCTTTAAGGGAAAATTCATTATAATCAATGCTTATGGGGAACACTCCGATACGTACAACCCTTCCGCCCAATCTTAATTCACTTACTGCCTCATCAAAACCTGCTTTTGCATCGATCTCTGCTTCCTGAACCAGTTTTTTGATAGACCCTATAAAATTTCGTTTATTCTGTATGGTGTGAAATCCAATAACATCATACTCAAGCATGGCAGCGAGGAGTTCAAAACGCCAAGGGCACCTTATAAATATTTCAATGGGTGGGAAAGGGATATGAAGGAAAAAAGCCAGGGTATTATTTTTTTGTAATTTACGCAGGTTAGCTCCCACCAGCATCAATTGATAATCATGCACCCAGATAAAATCATTATCATCTGCATTTTGACATATTACCTGGGTAAACTTTTGATTAACATCCTGATAGTTTTCCCAGTATTCCTGTATAAATATACACTTATCTGAAAACCCATGAAAAAGAGGCCATAAGATTGAATTGGAAAAACCTTCATAATAATTCTTTAAATCATAAGCGCTTAGCATCACAGGTTTAACCCGGTATCCGGAAATAGCAGATTGTATAAGCGGCAAGATATTTTCTTCTTTTTCTCTCTCTTCCACGTAACCGGGCCAGCCAATCCAAACACCGTCCCTGTTTTTCAATACCGGCGCCATGGCTGTGATCAAACCCCCAGTACCTTTGCCAACTTCTATGGTTCCATCATCCATTTTTTTTATTATTAGAGGCAAGCGATTGGACACAATAATAAAATTACTTTTTCTTTTGTTATTTTTTTTCATTTTCAATCCCCGTATTTTTATTCTTGTTGTCTCAGATATCAACAATGGCAACATTGCCAGGATATAACTTAATAATTTCGTCTTTGATCATCATGATAAATGGCCTGGCTCTTCTTGTAAGGCTGTGTACTTTCACTTTCTTTTGAGTGATGTCTATCTCAAGCCAGTGTTTTCTGTATCTGATATGAAAGCTGATGCGGTTTATAGATTTTGTAAGCAACGGATTTAATATCAGAACATCACTTCTGATTTCCAGGCCAGCATAACCGCGTTGAAGGATGTCAATACATCCTGACATGGCAGCCAGATGAATGCCCTCCCGCGTACTTCCGGTCTTGTCCTCAACAATATCAGTCTCAAGGGCCTTGCTGAATAATTCCCAGGAATGCTCCCTTGCCTGGCGGGCTTCAATCCAGGAATGAATTACCAAAGCCAGGGAGGATCCATTTGTAGTCCGTTTTAAATAATAATTAATATTTTTTGAAATAAAATCTTTGTCAAGTTCATAGCCAAGCTGTTTAAACATTTTTCGCAAAGTTTCCGCACTAAAAAGATAAAAAAGCATTAAAACATCTGCCTGTTTGCTTAGTTTATAATTATTGATATTGTCTCCTTCTTTTTCAAGAATCCTGTCCAGTCGACTGATATCCCCATATTTTTTTCTATATCCAGCCCAGTCAAATTCTTTTAATTTTTCATAGCCTTCAAATTGACTGAGAATCCCATCCCCGTGAAATACTATTTTCATCCTTCGGCTCATTTTTTTCCATTTGGTAAACTCTTTATCTTCAATTACAAGTTTATTCTGCAAATACTCCCAATCTTTTTTAGGAATCAGGTGTTGCAGATTCAGGGCCTGATTCATCACAAACATGACCATTAAATTGGTATAAACATTGTTGTCCAAACCTGGCTTATCTGCCCAGGGGTAAGCGTCATGGTATTCATCAGGCCCCATTATGCCCAGGATTTCATAACGATCTGATGCCTCATGATATGTTGCCAGACTAGCCCAGAATCTGGCAATCTCTACTATAATTTCACCACCGTAAAAAGAAAGAAACTGAATATCCTGAGTAATCTGAAAATATTGCCAGATACAATAAACAATGGCGTTATTGACATGACGCTGAAGGTGGGTATTATCCGGAAGCCATCGGCCAGACTCCGGATTAAGATGCATCTGCTGAGTTTCTTCCCTTCCATTGCTTCCACTCTGCCATGGATACATTGCACCTTTATAACCCTGTCTTCTGGCGGCATCCCGTGCCTCTTTCAGCCTTCTATAGCGATACATAAGCAGCGTTTTTGTAATTCGAGGGGCCCTGTAGTTCAAAAACGGGAAAATAATCATTTCATCCCAGAAAATATGTCCCCTATAGCCTTCCCCATGCCATCCCCTTGCAGGCATCCCAACATCAATATCAAGGGAGTGGACTGAAGAACTCTGTAATAAATGGAAAATGTACAATCTAATGTTTTTCTGAGCTGACTGCTGAACATCAATATCATCAAGCTCCAAGCGCAGGTCAAATTCACGCCATAAAAAAGCCCAGGCGATTACATGGGATTTTAATAAATCATCAAAACAGACAGAATCTTCTGTCATTGTATTTTCAACTTCTGTTAAACATTCATAAATACCTGTATCTCTGGATGTATAGAGACAAATCAGTTTTTCTATGGAAAGCCTATCTCTCATACTTACATTCACAATAAAGCTCTTCCCAACACATCCTCCTAGCTTATCAACCTGAGACGATACAACATCAATAGTCTTATTTTTAATAGAAATTTCTGTTCTTGCACCCATGGCAATGGCTAAACAAGATCCATTGGTGCGCATATGTAAAACCATACTTTTTTCATTCAGGTGTTTAAATTCAACCAGATCAAGATGGGAGCTGCCAAGATCACGATAACGATCAACTCCCTTGTTTTCCACCCTGCCATCCAGAGCAGAATAAATCTCAATCGCCCCTTCCCAGTTCCAGGGTGTGATTATGGTTTTCAAGGCTGCTCTGTGCATCTGTTCACCATGTACAAATGATTGCTGGGAAACCATTGTCACTCTTTGCTTTTTATCCTGAAACCGTATGTTGCGATGGAGTATTCCCTTTTTTATATCTAAATATTGTCTATAAAAAAGAATTTTAACATCACTCAACTTAAACCATTCCTCACCAGGAATTCTAAAATTAAGGCAGAGCCAGTTGGGTAAATTGACCAGGTCTTCATTCTCAACTATCCTGCCTGCAATTTTAGTTTTAAGACGATTATATCCTCCGGCGAGATAAGTACCCGGGTAATGCACATCATCAGCTTTTGACTCAGAAGCGGCTCCTCTGGTAACAAAATAACCATTGCCCAAAGCGCACATTGTTTCCCGCCGCCCTTCGTCTTTGGGGTCAAACCCTGTATATATCTGATCCCAACTATCTCCCTTACCTAAATCAGGGGGTTGCAGATCATGATTAAGGTTTTCATCAAGCTCACCTATCTTAATTTCACAAAGGTCATTAACGACCATGTGTGCGCCTTTTTCTTTAAGGGCCTTTGCCTGATCTGAACGATTAACGCCAATAACCAGAGCAAAATCACCTTTCTTTCCTGCTGCCACCCCTGATAGCGCATCTTCCACCACCACACATTTATCTGCTTTGGTATCCAGTCTATGAGCTGCTTCCAGGAAAATATCCGGTTCCGGTTTTCCCTTAAGCCCAAGGCTTTCGGAGACCACTCCATCAACCACAGTATCAAATAAAGCTTCAATATCAGCTGCTTTCAGGACTTGCCGACAATTTTTACTTGAGCTCACAATTGCGGTCTTAAGCCATTTTTTCTTTAGTTTTTTAACAAGATCAATGGTGGTTTCATAAACTTCTACACCCTCTTCTTGTAACAATTGAGTAAAAAACAAATTTTTCCTGTTGCCCAAACCACATATTGTTTCCTTCTCAGGAGAGTCGTGAACTGAACCATAAGGGATGTTGATTTTACGAGATACCAAAAAAGCATCAACCCCTTTATAACGCGGTTTCCCATCAACATATTTTATATAATCTTCTTTAAGATCAAAGGGTGTATAATTCTCTTTTTTCCCATCTTTACTCAGATATTCATCAAAAAGCATTTTCCAGGCTTTTGCATGGGTTTTTGCAGTCTTTGTAACCACACCATCAAGGTCAAATAAAACTGCATCATAAAGTTCAGGAGTGATTAATTGATTCTGATTTGCCATAAAGCCTCCATAACAATTAATAATTATATCAAAGGTATAAAAATAATCGTAAGCGGTGCGACAGTTTTATAAAGAGGATTAACTCAACAAGATCGTGATTATTTGAGAAGTAATTTTAGAGGTGGTGGAACAAATTTTATTTCAAACTCATTCAGTAATATAACAACATGAAAAAACTGACAATTGATAAAATTATAACAAATAAAGATTTGAGAATCAAATAAAAACGGCATGCTGTTTAAAAACTATACGTTACACTGCAAAAAATGGTGTTGTTTTCACCAATATTGTATAGCAATGCAGAGGACCCTGATTTGTAAAAAATAGCGCCCAGTTCAAAAACAATAGAATCTGTATAATCATAAGCACCATTGACCCTGACAAAGCCGCCATCATCTGCTTTTGCACCATATAAAGAGGCAAGAAGACTCAATTCAAATACTTCATTTAAAAATGTCCTTGACCCCCGAAAAGCATACTGTACTGAATGTTCTTTCTGGCCACTTTTTTCTGCATTATCATCAAAATCAGTAACCCACCTGTCAGCAGCTTCAAAGCTCAAGCTTGCATTTTTAAACCCTGAATACTCCACTCCTAGAAGGTAGTCCAGCCTTGAATATTCATGGAGATTATCAACAAGCCCCCCCAAGGTGCGAAAAGCAGAAAGCCTTATACCGTCAAAATAGCCAATTTCTGTTTTATAAAGAAAGTTACCCTTAGCTTTATTGGCTGCAACGCCTGCCATGTAAATATCTTCATATCGCAATTGATTTTTTGAATTTAAATAGGGAGTATCCTCATAAATATCTGCCAGATAAAAAGAGATATCAAATCCAGAAAAATTAGCTGCTAACGACAAAGCATATTCAGTATTCTCTATTTTGCGTGAAGGTTCTTCATCTCTGGGCATTGCATAGGGCAGATAATAATAACCACTTCCAAAAACAGGAAGTTTATGAGACCTGTGTTCATGTATCATATAGGCAGATAAAGCCAGATTTTTATAATAATAATCAAGCTTTGTCATGGTCACGGGTAATCTTAAATCCTCAATATCTGTCATGCCAGGCTCCCTTAAATCCAAAGGATTTAAGACATCTGTGATGCGAATATTGTCTGATTTCCCCCATACGACAATCTGCCGACCTACTTTTAAATCAATATCCTTGGAAAGGCTTCCCCGTATAAATAATTTTTTAAGGGCCACCTCAGATTCATACTCATCCAGATATTTGTCTGCATAATCATCCTGATCATTAATATCATAGGCAAAATTATAGAACGCCGTCCTTGAAATAAAAAAATCCCATTTTTCAAAAAATGTTGTTCCAAACTCAAGGTTAATTTCAGCTTTGGCATGGGATAAACCACTATGGTCGGTGTCGCCACTCATGGGTGCATCATAATTAAACCGATAACCAAATTTTAAACTTAGGTCTCCGTTAATAAAATAGCCCGGCTCATCAGAATCAGCCTGCAAATCCTCTTCAAGCTCGTCCTTCCGGTTTTGAGATTCACCGGCTTCAGATCCTGGTTCATCATCACTGAAAAAGTCATCTGCATCTTCAGTATTTTCGCCTGAATTATCTTTCTCAGTATTATCTTCAAAAAAATCATCCAGATCGTCATCTGTATTATCCGTAGAATCTGCCAAAAGAAACCTCTGGGTATCAATTATATTTCTATCAGAGTTCTTTAAAGCATCTTTTGCAAAGCTCATATGAATATTTGTAAATAGAAATACAAAAATCACAATGGGGACAATAAATTTCAATTTCTTAAAATAAATCAAATAATGATTTGCCATGATATTTTAAAATAATCCTTTTTCCAGTCTTCTGATTGTGAATATATCTTTATCTAGTGTTTGATTAAACTTGATAGTCGATATTTTTAAAAGGGTTTGATGGGTGGTCATTTTACCTTTTTTCTTAACGATATGGTTCTGGGTTGCAACCCAGATCCCATCAATTAACTCAAGCTTTTGTATGTCCATGTATTTAACAGAAGAGCCTTTACTGTCCCACATTTTAGCT
>Ga0307988_1002099_pt1 | contig 10281 bp, 8 predicted proteins | sample EllFjometagen183_FD_203166 | JGI IMG/M metagenome (GOLD analysis project Ga0307988, IMG submission 203166) | Marine microbial communities from Ellis Fjord, Antarctic Ocean - #183 | ecosystem: Environmental > Aquatic > Marine > Unclassified | place: Southern Ocean | collected 2014-10-08 | reverse complement strand
TAATGAAAGTACGAAGCAATTTCTTGATATAGCGCAATAAATTACGATAGCATGGAAATACACAAAAAACCACATGACAGGTGGTTTTTTGTGTATTTGGGGGGGCATTTTAAGCCTGTGTTTGTGCTCTGTCTGAGGGGGAACATATGGTCGGTGCTCTGGACGTATTGGCGTGTAATGCGCGGAATCAATGCTGGTTTGCTGTAGCTTGTAGGCTGATACTATGGGGATATTGTGCTTGCAAATACGAAAAAACCACTGGATTTCTCGCAGCGGTAAGTTTGAAACAGAGAGCTTGAAAATAAAAAAACAGGCAATTGCCTGTCTTGAAATATGGCGTCCCCTAGGAGAATCGAACTCCTGTTGCCAGGATGAAAACCTGGAGTCCTCGGCCACTAGACGAAGGGGACGCTTGTCGTTTGCAGATGATAAATATACTACAATTAATAATCGCAGTCAACAATAAAGTATAATGGCAGATACTTTTTCTGTCAGCCATCTATGTTGTCAATAAAGTATTTCTTGTAGGCAGTGAAATCATCCAGCATTCTTCCGACACCCTCAACCGCAGCAGTTTTTGTGTTGGGAGCGATCCGTACCTTGATGCCGGTTGTTTTCGTAATAAGCTCATCAAGTCCTTGCAGGAGAGCGCCACCGCCGGCAAGTGTCATGCCCCGGTCAACAAGATCGCCTGAAAGTTCGGGTGGGACTTCTTCTAAAAGATTCTGGATGACCTTAATCATTTCGCCAACTGGTTTTTCTATCGCTTCTCTGACATCTGCTGTGCTGACCGTTAATGTTTTCGGAATCCCGTTTGCCAGATCCTGTCCACGGACAGTGAGTTTTTTATCACGCGCAATTTTAATAGCCTGACCATAATTAATCTTGATCCACTCCGCAGTCTGTCCGCCGATATAGAAATTGAATTTGTCTCTGAGGTAACGGATGATTGCGGTGTCGATTGCACCGCTGCCGGTTCGTGCATATGATTCTGAAACAATACCGCTTATGGATGTGACAATTGCAGAAATCGAGCCGCCGCCGACATTAACAAGCATACTGGCCTTCGGCATATCAACAGGCAGTCCAGCTCCGATTGCCGCCGCAAATGGTTCGTACACAATATGCGTTTCGCGGGCGCCGAGGGCTGCAATGAATTCCTGAACAGCTTTTCGCTCGACACTGGTAAGGCCCACCGGGATGGTGAGAACCACACCGGGTCGGATCAATAATGTTGAGCGCCGGGCACGTTTTATAAACTCCTGAATCATGAGTTTCACTTCTGAATAATCGGTGATCGCGCCGAACTCCATTGGTGAGATAATTTTTATCCCCGAATGTGATCGGCCGATCATTGCCTTGGCGTCATGGCCGAGAGCAACCACCTTGCCGGTTTGCTCGTCAATGCTCATGAGAGATGGCTCATCAATGACAAGCCCTCTGCCTTTTACAAATATCTGGGTGGTCGTTGTGCCGATATCGATGGCGATTTTCGACCAGGTTGTTGCTTTTAAGTTGAAGAAACCGGAGCTCTCCTCCTTCTCTTCAGTTGTTTCAAACTTTTTCACTTTATCAACGACATAAATGGACGGGTCAACATCCATATTATTCGCTTCCACAATCCTCGATCCGAAAGACTTGCTCGCCCGTTTGATTTCACGCTCTGTCTGCTCCCTCACCGCACCATTATCTGACTTGCTACCCAAAAGAACCGGCAGAATATCGTAGAGATCGGATGACGGTTTTGCTTTTGGGGCATTTACAATATAGGGAACCTCTGCACTTACCGATTTGCGGATAATTTTATCAAAAGTGATGCCGCCCGCATAATCGACGGTGACATCCAGATAGCGTTTTATGACTTCAGTCAGGCCGCTGCCGAGCTTTCCCTCTTCTTTTTTCATCACCATGTTCATGATGAGTGACGGTCTGAATTCTTTCTGGAACTCCCTGAATTCTTCCACGCTTTCGGGTGCGACACTTTCTATGGAATCGAGGATTTCTCCGATTTTCATGAATCGGCCGTCAACGGTCGGTGATTTTGCCTGTTCGACAAGGGCCCATGCCTTGTTATGCTTCTTAAGGTAGGTATGCAGCTTACGGAAGAGGCAGATGCGGACAAAATTATAGACACTTTGTATCGATGAAGTTTCCGGTGTGGTGACCAGAATATGGTCAGTTGCGCTCAGGAAAAAGTCGATAGTGTTGTAGGATGTTCCCGCGCCGAGGTCGAGAACGATTTGATCGACATGCAGACGTTCAAGGTAACGGAGGAGTTTCAGCTTCTGGGCATGCCAGGGATTTGCCGAGCCAACAATTCCACCTGCGCCGCTAATGAACTTCAGATTGTAAATCGATGTGTCAAGAATCAGCTCGTTTAAATCCTCGACAGTGCCGTTCAGGAAATCGACAAGGGTTTTCTGCGGATATTTTATACCGAGACTGGTATGCATGTTTGCATTACCGAGGTCAAGGTCAATGGCCACAACTTCCTTGCCGAGGCTGGCGAGAATAATGGAGAAATTTGCAGCGATCAGGCTTTTCCCAACACCACCTTTACCACCGCCGACAGCCCATATATGGCGTTTACTGTCAGTTAATTTCGAGCTGCTGATAGTCATGCAAGGTCAACTTTATCGTGAGGAGCGAATATTTTACCGAACTATAAGGTATAAAAGAACATAGAGAAAAAACATACATTCACAGACGAAACGCAAGTAACTTTTTCATAACAGTGAATAAAAGCGTAGGAATAGTTGCAAAAACAGAGGGGAATTTGAATTTAACGCGAGCAAGTTTTGATGATGCCGCCGCCGAGAACACGCTCGCCATCGTAAAACACAGCGCTCTGTCCGGGTGTTATCGATCGCTGGGCTTGTTCAAATGTTACCAGTGCGGAGCTGCCATCGGGAGAAATTATTGCGGTCGAGCCAGCATGACGGTAGCGGATTTTTACTGCTGTAGTGAATTCTTTTTCCGGTATAATGGAACGTGCCCAGGTGATATTATGGACTGTCATTGCAGACGAGTTCAATTCATCACCGGCACCGACAGTGACCTTATTTTTGCCGGTGTCGATATCGACGACATAGACCGGGTAACCCATCGCAAGACCAAGTCCCCGGCGCTGACCGATGGTGTAAAAGGATGCCCCTCGGTGTTTACCTCTGACCTCGCCGTCCACAGTCTCAATGTCGCCTTCCGAGAGCGACAGAGGTTTTTTGTCGGGGAAATTGTCGAGAAGAAAACGTCCGTAATCGTCATCGGGAATAAAACAAATTTCCTGGCTCTCACTTTTTTTTGCGGTGACCAGCTTTTTGGCGAGGGCCTTACTGCGGGTTTTTGCCTTGGTTAAGCCACCCAGGGGAAAGAGCGTCCGCGCAAGCATTCCGCTATCGAGCCCCCAGAGGAAATATGACTGATCCTTGTTTGTGTCGAGACCTTTAACAAGTGCATGGCTGCCATCTTGAAATCGCTCGATACGTGCATAATGCCCTGTCGCCAGCAAATCAAAACCGAGCGCCGCAGCCTTACTCATGAGAACATCCCATTTCATAAATGTATTGCAGCGAACACAGGGATTTGGCGTTCTTCCTGAGAGGTATTCCTCGATAAAATCATTGATGACATGCTTTTTGAAATCCTCGCGGAGATCAACGGTATAATGAGCTATTCCAAGGTCATGCGCCACCCGTTTTGCACCCTCGACCACAGAAATGTCACAGCAGCCGCGCTCGTCACCGCGTCCCCCTGATTTATCGTAATCCCAGAGATGCATGGTCAGGCCGACAACCTCAAAGCCCGCCTCAACAAGGAGGCTTGCCGTCAGTGAGCTGTCCACACCGCCGCTCATGGCAACCGCGACTTTCCTCGAAGGATAGTCATTGGGATCAATTGCGCTCAGTATTCTTGAATCACTCATGCATCACCTGTGAAAAAGGGGTAAATAAACATCATTACCCCTTGAATAAATAGTTTGCTGTATGTAATGTTTCATAGCCGTAATTACCGGTCCTCAAATAAGTTCCGGATGACTCTGGCCACTGCTTCATAGTTGTGACAAAATGGAATACTTCAACTACTGCTTGCCATGCTCTTTTTACTTGGTAATGGCAACAGTACCGAATGTGTCACCTACTGCTTGTGATGATCGTTATAGTCGGTAATAGCATCATGAAGAGCATCCGCAGCCAGATTCGAGCAATGCATTTTCGCTGGAGGAAGGCCGTCCAGGGCGTTTGCCACTGCCTGTTTGCTGATCAGCTCTGCCTCTTCGAGGGTTTTGCCTTTGACCATCTCGGTGACCATTGAAGATGTGGCAATAGCAGCGCAGCAGCCGAAAGTCTTGAATTTCGCCTCTTCGATGATATTATCCTTCACCCTGATAGCGATTTCCATGACATCACCACAAACCGGATTACCTTGTTTGCCTATTCCATCAGGCTCTTCCATCGCGCCAACATTTCTTGGATTTTCGAAGTGGTCCAGTACCTTGTCGGTATACATAATAAAGCCTCCATGTGTCAGTTATGTTTTGTTTTTAATAAGTTTGTTTTTTATCAGAATTACAGACCGGCAGAGACCGAACGTAAACGCTCGACAATCGCCGGTAGAATTTCAAGAATGCGATCCACACCCTCTTCTGTTGTGTCGTAGCCCATGCTGAATCTCAGTGAGCTTTGTGCAACTTTCGGATTGCAGCCCATCGCGACAAGTACATGTGAGGGCTCGACCTCTCCGGTGCTGCAGGCTGAGCCCGTTGATGCTGCGATTCCAGCCATATCGAGGCTGAAAAGAAGCGCCTCGCCATCCACACCCGGAATTGACACATTCGAGGTTCCAGAGATACGTTCAGCATCGCGCCCATTGAAGAATACATTCTCAATTGCTGATTCTATACCAGTTTCAAGACGCTCGACCAGGGCAGTCAGTTTCGTTTTTCTTGCATCCATTTCGTCGACAGCGATTTCAAGCGCACGGGCAAAAGCTACAATGCCGGAAATATTCTCAGTGCCGGGACGAATTCCACGCTCCTGTGATCCGCCGTATGTGAGCGGGTTGACCGTAACGCCTTTTTTGATATAGAGTGCGCCGATTCCCTTTGGTGCGTTGATTTTGTGCCCTGACATAGAGAGCATATCGATGTTCATAGCTTTGACGTCGATAGCTGTTTTGCCTGTGGCCTGTACAGCATCCGTATGGAAATATGCTCCTGACTCGTGAGCAATTTCAGCAGCCTGTACGATGTCCTGCACAACACCTGTTTCGTTGTTGGCGTGCATAATGCTCACCAGCAGGGTGTTTTCATCAACACTATTTTTGAGCTCCGTAAAATCGACTCTGCCTGAGCCATCGACACCGACTCGTGTTACCGGATGGCCCTTATTTTCAAGTGCCGTCGCAGCTTTAAGTATGGCGCTGTGCTCGACCTGTGAAGTGATAAGGCCGTTTCTTTTGCCTTCTGCCGCGTTGAGACAACCAATCAGAGCAATATTGTCCGATTCAGTCCCACAGCCGGTAAAAAATATCTCGTCAGGTTCTGCATTAATGAGCTTCGCAACCTTTTCACGGCTGACCTCAAGGTAGTTTCTCGCTTCACGTCCGAATGAATGAACACTCGACGGATTACCGTAATACATCCCGAGGCAGGGAAGCATGGCTCTGATAACTTCCGGCCGAACCTGTGTTGTGGCGTTATGGTCAAAATAGTAGCGTTCTTTTTCTTCTTTCATATCTCGATCCGCTCCTTGCTGCATGTTCCGGCGTTGACAATGCCGTTTGGGTCCACAGCCAGTTCGGAAAGTGAAATCGAGTCAAATGCATTTTCAATGACTGATCCGAGCTGACGGTAAATGTCAGATGTGACACAATTTTTAATTTTGTCTACAACATCATCCTTATCACTGTGCTGGAGGCAGTCGCAGAGGGCAATGGGCCCTTCGAGTGCACGCACTGCATCGCCGATGCTGATGTCTTCAGGGGCGCGGGACAATACATAGCCACCGTTTACACCCCGCCTGCTGATAACAAGCCCGTCGGTTTTCAGTGTGTGGAACACCTGCTCCAGAAATGGAACCGGAAGCCCCTGTTTTTCTGAGATAGCACGTATACTTAAGGGGCCGCTGCCGTGACTGCGTGAAAGCTCATACAGCGCCTTGATACCATAAATAATCTTATTGGAAAGTTTTAGCATTAGTTACTCCGTTAATACCCTACCATTTTAGTCAAATATACAATATCCTACCATTACAGTCAAGTATTAAAATTGCATTTGATTGCTTTGCTTGGTCTAAGCTGAAATAAAAAAATGCTCCCTGATTATATTGAGGGAGCATTTTTTGATGTGTTTTATTTTAGTTCTGCGCCGTATATCTTCATTTCTTGCTGCAGGGAGTTGGATTTTGACACAGTTGAAGCTGCAATACAGTTAGTTGGTTTCCAGCGTTTTCTTGAAATAGGCAATGGTTTTGTCGAGCCCTTCATCAAGCTGATGGACTGGTTTCCAGCCGAGTTTTTCTTCAGCAAGAGTGGTGTCAGGTTTGCGCCTGACAGGATCATTTTCAGGTAACGGCATTTTGATGATTTTCGATTTTGTGCCAGTTTTGGCGATAATTTTTTCTGCGAGCTCAAGAATGGTGAATTCCCCCTGGTTGCCCAGATTGACAGGGCCGGGAAAACCGTCAGGTGCATTCATCATACGCCACATCCCGTCGATAAGGTCGTCCACATAACAGAAGGACCTTGTCTGACTGCCGTCGCCATAAATTGTGATATCTTCTCCGCGGAGGGCCTGTACTATGAAGTTTGATACCACTCTGCCGTCATCAATGCTCATTCTCGGGCCATAGGTGTTAAATATCCTGATAACACGTATGTTGACCTGATTTTGCTGGTAGTAATCGAAAAAGAGCGTTTCAGCGCAACGTTTGCCTTCATCATAACATGAGCGCGGGCCGATGGGATTGACACGTCCCCAATAGCTTTCTTTCTGTGGATGCTCTTCAGGATCGCCGTACACCTCGCTTGTGGAAGCCTGGAGTATCTTCGCATTGACACGCTTTGCCATACCGAGCATGTTTATCGCGCCGAGCACATTGACTTTCGTGGTCTGGATAGGGTCTTTCTGGTAGTAGACCGGTGATGCCGGGCAGGCGAGATTATAGATTTCGTCAACTTCAACATAGAGCGGAAATGTGACATCATGCCGGATCAACTCAAAGTTTGGTTTGTCGAGCAGCTGATAGATGTTTTTTTTGTCCCCGGTGAAAAAATTGTCGAGACAAATAACATCTGAACCGTTCGCGACAAGCCTATCGCAAAGATGGGACCCGAGAAAACCCGCGCCGCCAGTGACGAGAATACGTTTCTGACGCATACTCACATCCTTTCATCATTCAGGCGCAGTGGCCAGTATCTAAAAAAAGCTGATAAGTTTCAATCGGTGTAAGATACAGTCATCCATGCTGCAAGTACAGAAAATTTTGGCGTCGGGGACGCTTTATGGTCAGGATATGGTACACAGATTGTCCGCGAAATGACCCAACACTGTCATTTGCTGTGTTGCCGTAATCAGCATCGGGGATGCTTTATGGTCAGGATATGGTACACAGATTGTCCGCGAAATGACCCAACACTGTCATTTGCTGTGTTGCCGAAATCAGCATCGGGGACGCTTTATAGTCAGGATATGGTTCACAGTTTACCCGCGAAATGACCCAACACTGTCATTTGCTGTGTTGCCGAAATCAGCATCGGGCGGTATCACCGCAATATAGTTTGAGGTGCATTACGGTTTGTCCACAAAGAATGCGTCGTTATATTTCTCTGGATAATCTGGATAATCTGGATCAGCAGGGATTATTCCCCCATTATTAAGGGGGGATGTCGCAACGCGACAGGGGGTATTTTCTTTTACAGTCTCACCCGGAAATTGCCGTGTAAATAATGATTTCCCAATATTTGGCAGCATATTCATACGAAAACAGCTATTACAGTTGTTTTATAAGGTGCGGTGCATTATTTTTATTCATGAATGAAGCGGATTTCAACTCATATGAAAATGGATAGCACTTATGGAACTTGGTAAAATAGAACTGGATGGCGCTGAGGAATTTTCCACAGGCCGGCATTTTTCAAGAACGGATACACTTGAATCGAAGGATTCATTTTATAATGACCTTCCTAGGCTTATGCTTTTGCTTTTCATGCTTGTCGCGGCAATAGTCGGCTGGTATGTGAAATCGTATTCTAATCAGCCTGATCGTGTGATTGCAGCAAGCGTCGAGCAGATGCTTAAAAAGCCCTTCAACGCAAGCATAGAAGGTTCGGTTGGGCTCAAATCATTCACTCTCGGGACTTTCAGGAGCCGCCAGCGATATTTTCCCGGAAGCGATCTGGTGATAGTCTCTGATCGTGGTTATGCCGGTGGAGAGCAGGTTCCCTATGACGCTCTTAGCGCTCTTGAAGCGCTCCTCACTGCGATTGACTTTGTCGAGCTTGGCCGTGAGGACATGTATGGGCACGGTACACGTCATTTCAGTGGAGTGATTCCCGTTCAGGCCACAAACGGCGCCGGGCAGACGGCTGGATTCGATCTCTGGGTCGGTCTGAAAACAAGACGGGTTGTCCGTTTGGTCATGACAACTTCTGAACGGAGCAATGCTTTTGATGACAGTGGCCAGGCGGTCTTCAAATCAAGCTACCTCAATATCTCCTACCGTGAGTGAATCATGCAAAAACCGTCCTCACTGTCCTGTGGGCATTCCTTTACTAATGGGGACATGACTACTGCTATTCCCGATGGCATTGCTGTTGACAGTGCAGCGTCGTCCGGGGCAAATCTGCAAGCATCCCAGCTTATAAATCGTCCACTGACGCAACTTTTCTGACAGCAATCCTCTCGCCATCCCATTCTGCTTTGAGCGCGAAATCGAAAAGATCGCGTTGAAGGCAGATCGCAGGGTCCTCTTTCGGCATATAGTCTTTGTCCCCACGAAGGAAATTCTGTGCCGTTTCATGTAATAGTGTGTCGATAACAGCCCTTGTGTGATCATAGGGTGTTCCCGAAAGCAGGCTTTCGATATAGTCCCCGCAGAATTCATCCTCGGGCGCTTTTTTGAGAGCTCTGATTCCCATAGCAGCGATACTGACTATTTCGGGATTTTTACTGAGAATATACTCTGCTGTGGCTTTGGCATTGACAAATGATGCCAGCAGAACCTCATCCGATAGCTTCATTGCCTCGACAGCGCCTGTTACTCCTGCGCTTGTGCGGTGAATGACATCCCGCCCTTCGAAGAGTGTGCGCCCGCGTTTCAGTATGAGCGAGGGGGAGTTTGTCAGGTCGAATCCCTCAATTGGCAATTCGTTTTCCTCCCCCACAAGCACCGCGTCCCCACGCATTTTCCTGCATTTGCCGATGTCAGCTTCAATGTAAATTTGCCGGGCACCTACGCGATACATGAGCGGTTCGCAGGTGAATGCCCTGAAAACATCGATTACCACGGTTATTCCCCGTGCCTGTTTAAGGCCTTCCATAAGTGAGAGTCGTGCTATTTTCATACCCAATTCCTTCGTTAATAAGCAGCTTGAATGCTGCCGAATATCATAAATATAACACATCTGAATGCCGTTATAAATCACAGACTTCAGGTGCAGGGATTTTCAGAACGATTTGTTTCAGTTTTGGAATATCATCTAAGTTCTGCTTTATCAAAAACCTGCCGAAACAAATTCGTTGACAATGCTGTTAATTATCATATATTAAAATGGGATGTTGTTAACGGTAACCGTAGTGAGGATAAAACCATGGATGACACTAAAAACGGCGCGCCGGAAGAGAATTCCGACGATCTCGATTATAATGACCTGATTAACGATCTTGCTAATGATGACGGGGGCGGAGAGGATGCTCCCAATCTTGATAATATTGCTCTTTCCAAGCTGGTTGGGGACGAATCCGACGAAGATAAAGATATTGGCGACCCCTTTGCCGGTATTGGCGAAGAAAAAGTTGAGGATATCAGCGGAATATTTGACGACCTGGATGATTTGTCACGGGATGATCTCTTTGACAATAAGGAGCCTGTTGGTGGTGGTAACAATACCATCGCTCCTGAAAGCAACGGGGGGGAATTTTCATCTGGAAATATTGAACGAGGAGTATCGATTGATGAGAATACCGGTGACTATGCCTCCATTTTGAGTGAGCTTGAAGGTGGTGGCGTTTCAGATGATGAAACGGTAGAAACAAGCATTCAGAATGCTGATGAGTCAATCGAT
>Ga0307988_1002097_pt1 | contig 10284 bp, 10 predicted proteins | sample EllFjometagen183_FD_203166 | JGI IMG/M metagenome (GOLD analysis project Ga0307988, IMG submission 203166) | Marine microbial communities from Ellis Fjord, Antarctic Ocean - #183 | ecosystem: Environmental > Aquatic > Marine > Unclassified | place: Southern Ocean | collected 2014-10-08 | reverse complement strand
TCGGCGATGATATTATTGTTTCAGGATACATTTTAAGGAGATAAATTATGTTTACAGGATTAATTGAAACTACCGCGAAAATTAGCGGACGTGATATAAGCGGCAAAGCCGGAAAATTACGCTTGCTGCCGAAAGACAAATTCGAAGACTTGGTCAGAGGCGAAAGTATTGCGGTAAATGGAGCTTGTTTGACTCTGGAAAGCTGGGATGCTGATGGTACTCTTGAATTTCATACTCTTGAAGAAACTTTGACTCGTACTAATCTTGGTTCAATTAAGATTGGCGGATTGGTTAATCTCGAACGCGCTCTGCAAGTCGGAGCTCGTCTCGGAGGTCATATCGTCACAGGTCATATTGATTTTACAGCTAAATTTCTCGGAATGCGCAAGCAGGGTGACGATATTGAATACCGGGTAGCTTTGCCGGAAGACCTCAAGCCTTATATGGTTCAGAAAGGAAGTATTTCCCTTGATGGAGTATCTTTGACTTTAGTTGATATTACAGACGATAGTTTTTCGGTGCATTTAATCCCGGTAACTCTTGAGGAAACCGCGCTCGGCGAGCGACAGGTTGGTGATATTATAAATCTTGAAGCAGACTTGCTGGGTAAATACGTTCAGCGTCAATTATCTTGTTTTATGGGAAAAGAATCATCTTCTAATGTAACAATGGAAAACTTAATCAAAGCAGGCTGGTAAATGAATATTACTTGGGGAATAAGTTTAAGTTCTTTGGAATCCGAGGGAGGCTTGCCGCGTGAATTGCCGGAATGCTTTTCTCTGCTTGAATTGCCAGGATTTTTACTCTCTCCGCTTAGTAAAAAAAAACTTAAACTATCCTATCCTCATATTTCAGAACTATTTTTCCGGGATATGATCGATCCAAGTGTATCACGCGAAATCATTGGTCAATCAGCTTCGATTCAGAATGATTTAAAACTTTATTTGCGTAAATTGATTAGCGAGGCAGACGATATAAGCAGCAGTGGAATTCTACTTGATTTTGCTATTGAAAGAAGCTTTGAAAAACCTGAATTATCAGAAAAAATCAGGACTTTTATAAACAGTTTCAGTAATGCTTTATACCATTCAAAAAATAAATTATTATTGCCGGTACGTGTTCCTTTGCTGGAGTCAGTTAGCTCTGCGGAAAAATATTTGGATTTTTTGAAAAAACAAATGATACCTCAAGCAGGTTTTTCTGTTGATGTTCATCCGCACGAACTCGCGGGCAAAGATTTTTCTCCCAGGGACATTATGCAGTGGTTGGAATTTGATACAGTTCTGCTGCGTTTTGTTTACGAACCAGAAACTGGGAATCGGCTGGTTCGTAAATCAATAGAACCATGGTTGGAGTATTCAAAAAATCATTTTAATAAACTAAAAATCGTTTTCGCACCGGTTTTCAAGCATTTGGAAACTATCGAAAATGAAATAAATTTGTTTGAAGAACTTATTTCCAGTTTGAATAATTCATAATTTGTCGTAACTTGTGTTAAACACTTTTATAATTTAATAAGCGAGGCTGAACAAATGCTTAATCTAGGCGTAAATGTAGATCATGTCGCAACTGTCCGTGAAGCACGGAAAATCTCATATCCAAGTCCTCTTAAGGCAGCTCTGCTTTGTGAAAAAGCAGGAGCATGGGGAATTACCGCACATCTGCGTGAAGACCGCCGCCACATGAACGACCAAGACATGGTCGAACTCAAGGCTAATGTTCAACGTTTGAACATGGAAATGGCGGTTACTGAAGAAATGGTAAAAATAGCTTCTGACTTAAAACCTTACAGTTCATGTCTGGTGCCGGAAAAACGTGAAGAGCTTACTACCGAAGGCGGACTTGATGTTGTCGGACGTTTTGACGCAGTCAAGTCAGCTACAGAACGTTTGCAGGCAGAAGGAATTATCGTTAGTTTATTTATCGATCCTGACGAAACACAAATCAAAGCTGCTGCTGAAAGCGGATGCGAGTATATTGAATTGCATACCGGATCTTTTGCTAATGTGACAGGGAAAGCGCAGCGTAATGAATTGAAGCGCCTGATAAAAGCCTCTGAATTAGCCACTAAACTTGGAATCAAGGTTAATGCTGGGCATGGCATTAATTGTGAAAATATTGATCTGATTTTAGAAATTCCGCATTTGCATGAATTAAATATTGGGCACAGCATTATTGCGCGCGCGGTTATCGTCGGCATTGATCAGGCCGTGAGAGAAATAGCCGATTTGATGAGTTTATACCCAGAATAATAGGAGATAATTATGTCAACAACTCTTTTACGCAATATTTTAGAAAAAGCCGTGAATTCGGATGCTTCTGATGTACATATCAAAGAAAACAGCCCGGTAGCATTCCGTATTAATGGTGATATGGTTGTTAGCGATTATACTCCTGATGGAGAAATAATTGAACGTTTCTTGGAACAGGTTGCCACCGAAAAGCAAATTGAGGATTTCCATAAACTAGGGGATCTGGACGTGTCGCATCTTGAAGACGGAATCGGGCGTTTTCGTGTAAATATACATCGTCAGAAAGGACTTAACTGTATTAACTGCCGTTGGGTTAAAAACCAGCTTATGACCATTTCGCAGCTTGGCTTGCCGGATTCAGTACAGGAAATAGCCGAAGCTCCACGTGGAATCATTATTCTTACAGGTACTACCGGTTCGGGTAAATCAACAACTCTTGCCGCGATGCTGGAACATATAAATACCAATTTTTCTAAACACATTATCACAATCGAAGACCCGATTGAATATGAATTTTCAGACAAAAGTTCGTATTTTGAGCAACGTGAAGTCGGAATTGACACGATTAGTTTTGCCAGTGCCTTAAAGCACGTCCTACGTCAAGACCCTGACGTTGTGATGATTGGTGAAATGCGTGATAAATTCAGTTTTGAAGCCGCTCTCCAAGCAGCTGATACAGGGCATCTGGTTATGACTACTTTGCATGCATCTAACGCTTCACAGACAATCAATCGTATTCTCGATTTCTATGAACAATCAGAACAAGCTCCTATCAGAGAAGCTTTGGCGAACAACCTGAAAGCTATTATTTCGCAGCGTCTGGTGCCGATGGCTGTTGGAGAAGGACGTGTGCCGACTACAGAAATTATGATTAATACACCTTTGGTATATAAACTTTTACATGACAACAAACTCGGGAAATTATCCGCGGCGATTGCTGCTGGTAAAAATGACGGTATGATGACTTTTAATCAGAACCTTCTTGATTTAGTAAACGATGCAAAAATATCAGAAGAGGACGCATTGGAATACTCTGACAATCCAGATGCACTCACAATGAACTTGCAGGGTATTTTCCTCTCTGCTGGAGATAATCAGATTATCGGTTAATATAAATTAGATACGAGGAGGAACTTATGAAATTGTTTGCAAAATTATTTGTTCTAGTCGCTCTAACAATCAATATCGCTTTCCTATGCGGCTGTTCGACAGTACCATATACTGACCGTTCAAGAATATTGTTAACGGGTGAAAATGAAGAAAATAATCTCGGTTTGGACGCATGGCAAAAAATGCTTGCCGAAGGAAAAATGTCCAGCAATGTGAAGCAGAATGGAGCTCTTTTACGTATTGGTAGCAATATCTCAGCAGTAGCCGGAAAACCAGATTATAAATGGGAATTCAGAGTCTTTGTCAATCCGCAGGCAAATGCTTTTTGTCTACCTGGCGGAAAAGTTGGTGTGACGAGTTCTCTCTTTGAATATACTGCGAATGATGCCGAACTCGCAACCGTGGTTGGTCACGAAATAGGACATGCCATCGCTCGACATGGCGGAGAAAGAATGAGCCATGGAATAATGCAGCAAATAGGTTCTGAGGCAGTTTCGTATGGCACTCAAGAACCAATGTTCGTAACGGCTTTTGGTTTGATCTCGCATGTCGGAGGGGTATTGCCTTATAGCCGAGTTCATGAATACGAGGCGGATCACATTGGTTTAATATTAATGGCAAAAGCTGGGTATAATCCACGCGCGGCACTAAGTTTCTGGAAGAAATTTGGTAAAGGCGGAACGGATCAGAGATTAATGGAATTACTTTCCACGCATCCGATGAGCAAAAAACGCTTATTGGAAATGGAAATCTTACAGAAAAAAGCCTGGGAGTATTACAACAAAGCACCCAGAAAACACGGTTTCGGTGAGAAACTATAGGTGAACGTCGCCTTCGTTTATGGACATATTTTTTGAGGGATTTAAGTTGTTCATCAGTATACTTGATCGAGCTACACGCAAGTTTATTTTCCTTCTCAGCTTGTGTTTGTCTGTCTTTTTTTATTTTTTGGCTTTACTTGTCTGTTTTTCAGGTTAATTTACATTATACTTATAAAATCAGGAAAAGATAATGCAAAAAGTAATTAATAAAGCTAAAGTGTTGATTGAGGCACTGCCTTATATACAACAATTCCGAGACGCTATTGTGGTCGTTAAATTCGGCGGAAGCGCGATGGAAGATCCCGAATTGGTGAAAAATACCATGCGGGACATTGTTTTTATGGAATGTATCGGTATGAAACCAGTTGTCGTTCATGGTGGTGGTAAAGCTATTTCCGCTGAACTCCAACGTAACAATATAAAAGTTGAATTTGTCAATGGTTTGCGTAATACTTGTGCAGATACGATTAAAATTGTTGATAACGTACTCCATGAACATGTCAATAAAAGCTTAATTGGCCACGGTGAAGCCGCTGGCGGTAAAGTTACTAGTATTTCTGGCAAGAAGATTTTGAACGCTGAGAAGCTCATCCCTCAATGCCCTGAGACTGGTGAAGATTTGGATATTGGTTTTGTTGGTAATATTCTGGATGTCGATACCAAAGAGATTTACAAATCACTTGAACAAGGCTTGATTCCGGTCATTCCTCCGCTCGGAGTTGGAGATGATGGTCAAGTCTACAATATAAACGCTGATATTGCCGCGTGCAAGATTACTGAAGCCTTGAAGGCTCGCAAATTAATTTTTCTGAGTGACGTCCCTGGAATAATGCGCGATCCTAGCGATGAAAAAACTGTTATCGGTACTATCAAAGCAAATGAAGTTCAAAAACTTATTGACGACAAAGTTATTTCCGGCGGCATGATTCCAAAAGTAATGAGCAGTCTGCACGCTCTGAAAGCTGGAACCAATAAAGTACATATGATCGACGGTAGAGTTCATCATTCTCTACTGCTGGAAATATTCACAACAGAAGGCGTTGGAACTCAAATTATCAAGTCGGACTCAGAATAATGAATATAGTTATTTGCGGAATGAAACATTGCGGTAAAAGCACTCACGGGGAATTTATTGCCCGCAAACTTGATTGCCCTTTCATTGATAGCGATGATGTGCTTGAGGCAAGGTTTTTTGAGCTTGAAAAAAATCCTTTGAATTCCCGGGAAATCTATAATCTTCACGGAGAAGATTATTTTCGCAAGCTTGAGGCTGATGTACTCCATACTCTTATAGACGAAGCAGATAAAAACAAAACTCAAGTGATCGCGCTTGGTGGTGGTGTGCCGTCCAATCCAAACCTCGGGTCTGAACTGAAAAAGCTTGGACATTTTATCTATTTGGAAAATAAACCGGAAGTTCTATATAAACGTATCGTGAAGAAAGGCTTGCCAGGCTTTTTGCAGGGAGAAAATCCCTATGAAAAGTTTTTAAAGCTTTACACAGAGCGTGAACAGCGTTATATTGAATTATCTGATTTGACAATTGAGTTCGACGAAGACGTGCCGAAGCGCAAAGCAGGGTACATAATTTTAGCTAAAATCGAGGAGAAATTCCATGAGCGGTAGCATATACGGCAAAATATTTACAATAAGTACATTCGGAGAATCTCACGGCAAAGCTGTGGGGGTTATTGTTGATGGCGTGACTCCCGGAGTTGAACTTTGCGAAGCAGATATCCAAAAAGATCTTGACCGTCGTAAACCCGGTCAATCATCGGTTACCACTCCGCGTAAAGAATCCGATACTGTACAGATTATGTCTGGAGTTTTTGAGGGTAAAACTACTGGTACTCCATTGATGATGATTGTTCATAATCAGGATCAGCGCTCTAAAGATTACGGCAATATAAAAGATTTATTCCGCCCAGGACATGCCGACTACACATATACTGAAAAATATGGAATTCGTGATTATCGCGGTAGCGGTCGGGCTTCAGGCAGAGAAACCACAGGACGTGTTGCTGCCGGAGCTGTAGCTAAAAAACTGCTTGCCGCCAAAGGCATACAAGTCATAGCCAGTACTAAAAATCTTGGTGGTATTGAAGCTCAAAAATATTGTCCTGAAGAAATAGAAAAAAATATAGTCAGAACCGCTGACCCGGATGTCGCTCAGGAAATGATTGATCTGGTTCACGAATCAATTGAAAATCAAAATAGTGTCGGCGGAATTGTTGAATGCCGTATAAACGGAGTCCCCGCGGGTATCGGCGAACCGGTCTTTGATAAACTTGACGCGGAACTCGCGAAAGCAGCTTTGTCAATCGGCGGAGTCAAAGGTATTGAGTTCGGTGCTGGATTCGCGGTAGCGAATATGAGCGGCAAAGAACATAACGATGAAATGGATGCCAAGGGTTTTAAATCAAATAATGCCGGCGGTATTATTGGTGGTATTTCAAATAGTAATGAGATTATTTTCAAAATCGCCGTGAAGCCTATTTCATCTATATCTCAAGCTCAAGATACTGTTGATATAAATGGCAAGGAAGTTATTTGCGAAACTCATGGCAGGCATGATCCATGCCTCTGCCCGCGTATAATTCCAGTGCTTGAAGCCATGAGCGCAATCGTACTTATTGATCTTATAAAACAAAATGCAGCACTCCACGCTTAGAGGATAATGCATGAAGAAAAAATTGACATGTGAAAACATTGGGGGCTCTCAGCAGTTTACTATATCAGCTCCAGAATTAATGAAAGCTGTTGTCAATTTAGATCCGGCTCTCTGGGCCGCGACCAGCGCTCCTTGCGAAAGTTTAAGCACAAATAATAAGTTTATTTCATACCTTGATCCGAATAATTCAGGTTCTATCAGAATTGATGAAGTTATTGATGCAATAAATTTTTTGCTTGAAACATTCAAGACCGAACAGGAATTGAATAATCAAGGCGAGCTCGTTAAACTTTCAGAATTAAATAATTCATCCAGCGCGGCTAAAAGTTTTGTGCATTTCATTAAAAAAAGTTTTGCGCTTAAAGATAAAAATTGCGAATTAACTCTTAAACAAGTTAGTGATAAGATTGAACAAGTTAGTTCTGGTCCATTAAAGGGTGATGGCAAGTTGACCTCACAAGCTATTAATAGACCTGCTGACTTAAATCTTTTTAATGACATCTTGGCTGTTTCTGGAGAAACTTCTCTGACTTTGGGATTGCTTGATAAATTCATTGCCGATGCTGAGGACTTCCTCAACTGGGAAGAAAATACCGCTAAGCCTGAACTGAAAGTCAAAGACGCGACTTTAGCTTATTCCGCTTTCACCGCTTTGAAAGATAAAATGGATGAATTTTTTAGTTACTGTCAACTCGTAGCTGTCGATCCGGTCAATGCTAACCGCTTCAGAATAAATCCTGAAGAAATACCGGCATTGGATCTCAAAGCGACTGAGGATGTCAGTACTTATCTTGATTCAATGCCGCTGGCATTTCCGAATGAAAAACTTGAACTCAAGTTATCCAGCGGAATTAATTCTCGTTATAACTCTCATGTGAAGGATTTTGCTGCTGCCTTCAAATTAAGCACGTTGAGCATGGAAAAATGGGAGAAAATTAAACAGGATTTAGCTCCATACGATGAATATTGCACTAGAATTTACGGCGATGCCACAGGTAAGCTTGGACGAGAAAATCTTGAAAAATATTTAAAGAGTCCAGCAATAAAAAATTTACGGAATATCCTAGCTAAAGATGATAAACTCAGTGATACTCTTGCCTTGCTCAAGAAACTTGAAAAAATGATTTTGCTCCGCCATTACATGCCGGAATTTATTGATAATTATGTCAATTTCAAAGATCTTTATACTCAAGGTAAAACTTCAATCATCCAGGCTGGATCATTGGTTATCGACGGACGACATTTTGACTTGACATTGTTCGTTAAAACACCTGCGCAACATAAAAAATATGCTTTGAAGTCAAACCTTTGTATGATTTATGTCGAGCTTATGAACAAAGATGCTTCAAAACAGTTTGCTGTTGCCTCAGTTACTACAGGTTCGGCAAATAATCTTTATATAGGTAAAAAAGGTGTTTTCATTAATAACGAAGGCAATTTTCAGGATGCGACAATCGTAGATTTTGTCAACGGTCCTATATCATTCTGGCAGACTATGTTCCTGCCCTTCCGCAAGGCCAGCGAAGCAGTCAGTCAGCGTGTAATGAAGCTTTCGAGCTTTAATGCTGTAGAAAAAAATCTAAATAAAGGTGTGAAAACTGTTGAAACCCAGAAGAAGGGTTTTTCTCTTATGAATGCCGGATCAATAGCGGTACTTTGTGGAAGTGTTGGAGTAGCCGCGCTGGGTAGTGGTATAGCTTTCGCGATTAATAAATTGAAAGATGTCTCATGGATTAAGATTAGTTCGGTATTCCTGATAGTTCTAATATTAATAATGGCACCCGCGGTAATTTCCGCATTGTTGAAGTTACGCCGCCGCAATTTAGCTCTATTTTTGGAAGCTGCCGGTTGGGCTGTGAATCTGCATCTTAAACTCAAAAGTAAAATTTCGGAAACCTTTACTTACCGTCCTGAATACGAAAAATCCACAAATAATACCTGGATCTATTATATTATTACAGCAATCATGGCAATTGCAGTAATAGTTATTCTAAATCAATATCTGAAGTGTTTTTAAGCAATAAAAGATGTTTGATTTTATCCCTGTAAGGGATATTCGATGCAATTAAAAAATTAAAAAAATAATTCTGTCACGCGAAGCGAGCATGAGCAAAGCGAAGGCAATAATGATTCTGTCAAAAAAAAGAAATAGGAAAAATGTCAAATTCACTTGTAAGCAGTAATGTAATAATTTTACGGAAGATGCCGTATCAAGAAAGCAGTTTGATTCTCGGAACTCTCAGTGCCGAATTCGGCAAAATTGACCTAATTGCTAAGGGCGCACGCAAATTATCCAAAAAACAATTTCCCGCTTTTGATCTTTTCCGCGAAGTGCAGGTAACTTTCCCAAACAATGGCAAAGACAATCTTCATAGTGCTACTAATGCTGAATTGATTCAAAGCAATGACGCGCTTGCCAATGTCCCAGAAAATTTCGAAATAGCCTGCAAGATAGCTGATTTTATATTAAAAAATTCCGTTCCTGACCTGCCATCTCCACTGGTATACGATGCTATGCGGAATATTCTGCGTAACTGGGCATTAGAGGGAGATAAACAGGAACATCCATGGACGTCTCAACAATGTTCAGTAATAATAAAAACAAGTTATCTCTACGAAAACGGTCTTTTGCCTGATCTTGGCGAACCCGAAACCAAACAAGCCTATCAACAGCAACAAATCATCGAAAACATCCTAGAATGCGGCAACGAAGGCGCGCCTATGCCTGTCTTAGATGATGTCTGGTGGGTGCAACTCAACAAATGGCTCAACCAGCTAATCAAACAGCATCAGTTGAAGTATTAGAACGAACACGGATATCTCATTACGCTAAAGTTCTAATTAGGAGAGGCAAATTATATAATATTGCAAAACTAATTAGTATAGAGAAAATAATTAGAACAATTATCCCCAATGCATTTCTTCGATTCGAATCAACAACACTAACTGCACTAAAACATTAATTTACTTGGTGCAGTTATTAAACTTTTAAAAAGGATATATAAAATGACTACTTTAAACTCTCAAAATTTCAAAATCGGTCCTTGCGCATTAATATTCAAAGGAGAAATCTTAGGTATAAGCAAAAATTCTTCATCTTTAGAATTTAAATCCACTTAGCATGATTCAAAATGCAGTCAAGGCTATAATCAAGCTATAGAAAAACATTTGACAAGCATTACGATATTATTAACAACTGAAATCATGTCTGTCGATAATGGGCTGGGACTGTTTCTCGATGAAAATGACCGCATCAGCCTGGACAGAATCGGCGAAAGACAAAGCCCTATGGGCGGTGAGTTACTTTTGATACCAATAAGTCCTTCTGATATGGTCGCATATCGTTTCCCCCTGGCCTTATTGCTTCGCAACAGTAAATGCTCGATCAATGCAAACGAGGAACACAGTATTGAGCTTCAATTCGAAGCTA
>Ga0307988_1002096_pt1 | contig 10286 bp, 5 predicted proteins | sample EllFjometagen183_FD_203166 | JGI IMG/M metagenome (GOLD analysis project Ga0307988, IMG submission 203166) | Marine microbial communities from Ellis Fjord, Antarctic Ocean - #183 | ecosystem: Environmental > Aquatic > Marine > Unclassified | place: Southern Ocean | collected 2014-10-08 | reverse complement strand
CCTTGCCTGTGGCAACCGGCGGCCAGAACGGCGCGGTAGTGTATCTGTCATCAAGCGGCGACCATTGCTTCTTCCAGATTTCCTTGCCCGATTTTATGTCGAGAGCGTAAAAACAGCCGTCCATAGCCCCGAAAAATACCCTCTTCCCATCGGTGGCTGTCTCCATAATAATTGGCAGTCTGACCGTGAAGTCCCAGAGCAGACGACCATTAGCGGCGCTGAGACAGCTGAGTTTGTTCTCGCCGGTCGGGATGAAAAGCCTGTCTGTGCCAGCGGTTATTCCTGCGATCACAGTGCCGTCGACGGTGCTGTTCCAGAGGAGCTCGCCAGTTACGGCATTCACCGCCTGAACAGTACGGCCAGCGGCGTAAAATGCGGTGCCGCCGATAAGCGCCATCCTGCCGAGAATCTGACCTTCCGGTGTGGCACGATGCCAGGCTTCACGTCCATTGCTGACATTAAGAGCATACACACCGCTTTCAATTGTGGGAATTATTGCGAGATCACTATGCAGAACCGGTGCACCCTGAATTGCTGAACCGAGAGATTTCGCCCAGACCTCGTTCGTCGCGCCTCCCGGGATGATAATATCTTTGTGGCCGAGAACGATTGAGCTGTCAGTGCTGGTGAAACGTAGGGCGAGCAAATAACGTCCTGAAGTTTTTGCTTCCGGTGCTGCGACTGACCATTTCCCGTTCGCGCCTTGAGCAGGGGCCCAGTCTGAAATGCCTGCGATTTTGTATTCAAGTGTGCCTGAGAGTGAGTTTGCTGTCTCGACTTTTATTGTTTCGCCGGGTTTGAGAATGGCAGGGTTCGTTCCAGAAATGCTGATTGCAGGGAGGGGCGTCTGGAAAACGACAGTTTCTGATGGTCCGAATGTTCCAGCTGGATCGGAAAAATCCCTCGTCTTTACCGTAATGGCGTCTTTGCTGACTCTCACCATGCGGTAGCTGCCCGCTTCGGGAGTGCCGCCCCAGAGCGAACCCGTATTGACAACCGGAATGCCTCCCCATCGTCTCATTGCCGATCTATGGCTGTGCCCGTAGAAAATTGTGGGCTGGCTGAAGGATTGGAGAAGCTCCACGATATGGTGGGTGTCTTCATCCTGCATATTGGCGTGTATGAAGAGGAGGATGCGGGTGTCTTTGTCAACAGTGGCGAGATCGTTTTTGAGCCATTCGATGTCTTTCGGATTGAAACGTATGAGGCCGCTTATCGGGCGGTTATTCATGACCGCGATGTGGCAACCCTTGTACTCGAAAGAATAGAGCGAACCGGAACCGCCTATCATTTCAGGGCCCAGCGGATCGAAAAATTCTGCAAGGTCTTCTCTTCCTATTCCCGCATAATCATGATCGTGATTTCCAACCACAGTATAGACCGGGATGCCTGCTTTCACTAGCGGCTGCATGAGTTTTACATAGAGCTTTAAGAGCGGTTTCCAGCCTGCATCGCCGGTGTCGCCGTTGTTTATTACGAAGTCGGGTTTCGTCTCCATTGCAAGGATTTCATCTGCAAACAGGACAAGACGTTTCTGATTTTTCATCTCCATCAGATCGTCTTCCTCAAGAGATAAACCGATCGGGAAAGCGTAAGTCGGTACATGAACGTCTGAAATTATGGCGAAGCTGAAATCGTTGTTTGCCGGTGCAGCCACGCCGCCGCTGAGTACAGAAATCAGCAGAATTGACACTAAGGCCGTTGCAATAAAAAATCCTCTTCTTGTCATGATACCTTACCTCCGGGAATTGATGACAGACTTCCTGCCGTTTATTATTATCAATAGTCTAAGCAATATACGCCTCAGCAGAAATTAATGTTTCTACTTTTTTCGAGGTAATCACATATCAAGTAGCATTTTCAGAAAAACGGGCAGGCTGTGAAGCTGGTCCACATGATCAGGTGCGGTGTTGCCTGCGAAAGCGAGCACCGTAAAGTGGCCTTTTTCTGTCCGGCTCAGCATCTGCATACCCATGGGGCCCCACTCAAGGACAGCTGTTCTTGTAAGGCCAAGCTCATCAATGATATACTGCGCTGACTCGGTCGTACTCGCGTAGGTGCCGGGGAAAATGCATGAATGTGTTGTAATAAACCGGGTTTTTCCGGCAATCGATAGTTTAGCGTATTCGAGGAAAACAGAAAGGCCCTCGCCTTCGATCTTACCACCCTCATGGAGTGTGACACCTGAGGGGATATAGCCGGTGTGCATACTGTCGAGTAGGATGACACCGTCGATCATTTTCATCTGCTGTGTGAGTATGGCCCGGATTGCACCATAACCCGCGCTGAATGATGTCAGATATATGTTTGAGAACTCTATATCGCTGTGTCCAGCCTCGCGGACAGCATTTTTAACTGCTGTCAAGAGTTGTGGAAATGCCGCTGAATCAGCGAATGGCCTGCCGTAAGCAGAGGAGCCGAAACCGAGATTGACCGAGACTGCGACTATCTGCCTCCCTGCCTGGCGGGCGGCATGACGATCCACACTACCAGCGCCATGAAAGTGAATGAGCAGGCTAGTATCTTTCGATAGTGAAAAGCCAATTGGCATGAAAACCTCAACAGTTTTCGGCAGAATATCTGGTATTTCGATAACTTCTCCTGGTGGCTCGCTTTCCTTAAGACGTTCATGCGTACGAATATGTTCGGCCATGGGAGATGGATTCTGGCTTGCAGGTTTTTTCCTGACTTGCGGCTCATCGGCCCTAACATTTAGTGAAATCGAAAGGGCAATGATGCTTAATAATGATATTGTGGTATAAAAATTTGATGCTTTCTTCATGAGTATTCCTTGTTGGCTGTGGCTGCAATATTTCAATAATGGTAACGCTTCACGGCAATCGAAGTCAATGAAAAACGCCTTTCGAAGAAATATCAAAAATAATCTTTGCTAAATTAGAGTTATGATGAATATTATATATAATGAAAATAACTGATTATTTCTGTTTGTAACAAGGGGGTTGTTGTGAAAAATTATTTGAAGATACCGGCTGCAATATCGTTGTTGATTATTGCTATTGTCGTATTGTGCGGTCAGGCAAATGCAGAGAATTATGAGCCTGACTGGGATTCACTTAAGAATCACCCAACGCCTGACTGGTTTCGTGATGCGAAATTCGGAATTTACACACACTGGGGCGCCTACACTGTCCCGCAGTTCGGTAACGAATGGTATGCACGCTGGATGTATCATGATGAGAAGGTGTGGGGAAAACATTACCATAATCATCACAAGAAAACATATGGCGATCCGTCAAAATTTGGCTATAAAGATTTTATCCCCATGTTCACGGCGAAGAAATTCGATGCCGACGAATGGGCGGAAATATTTAAACGAGCCGGAGCGCAGTTCGCCGGGCCTGTCGCTGAGCATCACGATGGTTTCTCCATGTGGGACAGCGCACTCACGAAATGGGATGCCGTCGAAATGGGACCGAAACGTGATATCGTCGGCGAGCTTGAAAAATCGATTAAAAAGCAGGGCATGAAATTTATGACATCCTTCCACCATGCCCGAAAATGGTGGTATTACGAGGTCAGCTATACCCCAGAAAAAAAATATGACACTGAGGACCCGGCATATTCAGGCCTCTACCCAGAACCGCACGAAGTCTATGCGCCGCCCACAAAAGCCTACATGGAAGAGTGGAAAGGTAAAATTCTTGAGGTTGTCGACACCTACCGTCCCGACCTCATCTGGTTTGATGGCGGTCTTGACAAGGAACGTTTGTGGCGGGAGTCCCGCGAAGATTTCCAACAGTACAAGAAAGAAATGCTTGCCCACTATTATAATAAGGAAAAAGAATGGGGCAGCGGTGTGGTCATGACCTACAAACATCACGATATTCCCGAGGGAGCGGCGGTACTTGATATTGAGCGTGGGCGGCTCGACAAGCTCGTTGAATTCCCCTGGCTGACGGACACCACAATCAGCAGGACATCCTGGTGCTATATTGATGGCGAGACCTACAAAACCCCGAATGAGCTTGTTGATGTGCTCGTGGATATTGTGAGCAAAAACGGCTGTATGCTGCTCAATGTGGGGCCTAAAGCGGACGGTTCCATCCCTGAAGAAGCAAAACAGCTGCTCTTCGATATCGGCGACTGGCTTGAGGTGAACGGTGAGGCCATTTATGGAACCCGACCCTGGAAAGTGTTTGGAGAGGGCCCGACACTGGTTAAGGCCGGACCCATGAGCGAGGGCCCTGGTGAGGAGATTTTTACCTCCAGGGATTACCGCTTTACTTCAAGCGGAAAGACTGTCTATGCCATCGGCCTCGACTGGCCCGAAAGCGGCGAGATGATGATCACGAGTCTCGGCAGGGATGTTTCACCTGAACTGAATATTAAGTCGGTGGAACTCCTCGGATACAAAGGCAAACTTAAATGGAAACAATTTGCCGACAACCTATCTGTCATGATGCCGAAAACGAGGACAGGCAAACACGCGTATGTGCTGAAAGTCCGCACGAAATAATGGTGTGATTGGTGCTGAGACTATCCATATCCACGCGACAAAGCATACAGAGGAATGCTTGGCTGTTACAGAAGAGAAAGCAACTTGTTACTCGAATAATACACCATATGATGAATGGTGTGATAATCTGTTTAATATCTATTAAATACAGCTTCTTGTGCAGCGTTATAATGTCTTCTGCTGCTATTGCAATGCTTAAGTAATACACCGTGTCATATGAAACTTTTCAAGCTCTGATAATGGTGTGTTGCCCTTTATTATTAGCATGTGGACTGTCCCGCGTGGAACTGTCCAGTAACAATGATGCAGCTGTCGCAGTACAATGTTGGAAAACACTTTTAGCGGGTAGGCTGTGAAGATTTACAGAAAGAGCGCTATCCATTGACAGCGCTTGATTTTGATGGACGCATGATGTATATAGTAAGAGCCTGTCTTGATTCAGGGGGATTGTTTTCAGGGCAGGCTTTATAATTTATGTAAAACGCGCTTACAATTTATGTTTCGGAATACTACATGGAATCCAAGACAAAAGAAGAAGAACTGCTCGACGCTCAGGCGGAAATACGTCATCTTCAGGATACGATCTCTGCCATGCGTGATGCACTTGAGCAGAAAGGCATTGAGGCAGAAGAGCGGATACAGCAGGCGGTTGCTGCTTCGTCAGATGAAATAAAACAGCTTAAGACCACTGTCCAGGCAATGCGTGACGAAGTTGACCGTCAACGCATCAAGTACGAAGAGGATCTTCAGGAAAAACTCCGCATGACACGGGATGAGACACAGCACCTTCAGAATATGATTTCAGCGCTGAGAGATCAGTTGGAAGCCAACGGGAAAAAATAATGGCCACATTGAACAACAGACAATCCGCTGCTGACGTTTCCATGTTGCAGGATACACAGCTCAAGCTTCGTAAGGCAGAAATGCTGCTCGATATCTCCAGGACGCTCGCGGCATTCGAGACGCTTGACGATATGCTGGAGCGTCTGGTTTCGCTCACCACGCTTGAGGTGGGGGCTGACCGAGGCACTATTTTTCTGAACGACAAAGCTACCCATGAGCTCTATTCCCGTGTTGCTCAGGGGAATTTCAGGCGTGAAATCAGGATAATCAATTCTAGTGGTATTGCCGGACAAGTTTTTTCCACTGGTAAGGCGATGATCGTCAACGACGCTTATTCCAATGAATTTTTTAATGCTGAGATTGATAAGCAGACTGGCTATAAAACGAGATCGATCCTCTGTGTTCCCATGACGACAGTCAAGGGTGAGATCATAGGCGCTGCTCAGACACTGAATAAAGATGGTGGCGATTTTACTGAGCACGACCTTGAAATCCTGACCGACATGACCACTGAGGCGGCGGTTGTGCTTCAGAGCGCACAACTTATTGAGCAGATGGAAAAAGACCACAAGCAGCAGATGGAATTCATTGATGTGGTTTCCGATATTACTTCTGAAATTGATCTTGGCGCGCTGCTCCAGAAAGTTATGGCTGAAGCAACCCGAATGCTGACCGCCGAGCGATCAACTCTCTTCCTCAATGATGATAAGAAGAACGAGCTCTTTTCCCTCGTGGGGCAGGGGCTTGATGCTATTGAGATACGTTTTCCCAATCATCTCGGAATAGCAGGGACCGTGTTCACCTCGGGCAAAACGGTTAATATCCCCTATGCTTATGCCGATCTCAGGTTTAATCCGTCCTTCGACAAGCAGACGGGTTATTTCACACGCTCCATGCTCTGTACGCCGGTGATCAACAAAGAAGGTAAGACTATCGGTGTTACCCAGGCATTGAACAAGCGCGGCGGGCCGTTCTCCTCTGAGGATGAATCGCGTTTGAAGGCGTTCACCGCTCAAATCTCTATCGCGCTCGAAAATGCCAAGCTCTTCGATGATATCCAGAACATGAAGAACTATAATGAGAGCATTCTCGAAAGTATGTCGAACATTGTCATCACGCTTGACGAGGACGGCAGTATTATCACTTGCAACGCCGCTGGATTTCGTTTGCTCGGGATTGAGGCGGACGATGTCTTGGGCCATGAATTTGCCGCCTTCTTTGGTGGCGATAATGAATGGCTCAACGAGAAGATCAGGCGTGTCGGCGAATCACAGGAAATGGATGTCGCAGTAGATGCCGACCTTCTCTATAATGACGAGAAACTCTCAGTCAACTCTACGGTGCTACCGCTTATCAGCGCCGAAGCGAAAAAACTCGGCACTATGATTATTCTCGAAGATATTTCCACTGAAAAGCGGATGAAATCCACCATGTCACGCTACATGGATCCTGAACTTGCCGACAAGGTGCTTGGTAAGGGTGAGGAGCTTCTCGGTGGTACCAGCACAGTAGCGACAGTCCTTTTCTCCGACATCAGGAGTTTCACCACGCTCACCGAGGAATTAGGCCCGCAAGGCACAGTCACCATGCTCAACGAGTATTTCACTATTATGGTGGATATTATCACCGAAGAGGGTGGGATGCTTGATAAATTCATCGGCGATGCTATCATGGCGGCCTACGGCACACCGATTTCCCACGATGATGACGAGGACCGGGCAATGCGTTCGGCGATCAAGATGATCACTGAGCTGAATGCCTTTAATGTTGTCCGCGCAGGAGTCGGCAAAAAGCCCATAAAAATCGGAATCGGGCTCAATACGGATGCTATCATTTCAGGAAATATCGGCTCGCCGAAACGTATGGACTATACCCTTATCGGGGATGGTGTCAATCTTGCCGCACGCCTGGAAAGCGCCTGTAAACAGTATGCGGCACAAATCCTCATCAGCGAGTTTACGAAAAATAAGCTGCGGGGCACCTACCGTCTGCGCGAGATCGACAAGGTCATTGTCAAGGGCAAGACCGAGCCAGTGCGTATTTTCGAGTGTCTCGACTATCACACTGACGAGACCTTCCCACATCTTATGGATGCAGTCAATGCCTTCTCCTCAGGAGTCAACGATTATCGAGCTGCAAAATTTGACAGCGCCATGAAAGCATTTAACGAAACACTCCGCCTCAATCCCTTGGATAAACTCTCCGAAATCTATATCGAACGCTGCGAACTCCTGAAATCCACTCCACCAGAAGGTGAGTGGGACGGTGTCTGGACGATGACGTCGAAATAGGTGTCAGTGGACACTTTGTGGCCTTAGGTGGTTATGCAAATTAGAGGGACAGGAATGCTTTGCGATCCTGTCCTGTTTTTTTATTCGGCTTTTTTAATATCGCATTCTGTCCGATTACAATAGATGTTGGTTGAGAGTGTTGTGGAGTTTTTGAGAGAGAAAATTTCTGCAATTTCTGGTTAGACACCCCGTTGAGAAATCCCCGAACGTGCCGAGAATTTCGGATGAGAATTGCTGCCTGTTTGAGTGAGACGAAGTCGAGCGAGTTCAGCAATTCCCGAAATATGAGGTGATAGCGAGGATAAGGATTTGTCCGGGGCACATTTCTTTGCTACTTTCTTTGTGTGAGCAAAGAAAGTAGATTAATATTCAAAATGCCTATCGAGTTAAGACAGCATAAAATATTGTTGTTTATACAGACCCCCTCGGCTTCGCCGTGTCCCCCCTTTTAGGGGGGATTTTACTGTGCCAGCGCTTCAGTCCCCCCTGATAGGGGGGATGTCACGAAGTGACGGGGGGTAAATAACATAAATTCAGTGAACTTTCAGTAATAGCGGAGTTAACTCGATAGGCAGTTTATTCAATAAGTTATTTTCAATGGTGAAAAGAAAAACTTCACACCATTGAAGCTGTTCCACACATCAGTCTTTAACACGTCCACTGACGGTGACCGCAAATCCCGCTTCGCGGTAGCTGTGTCCTCTGGATTTATTTTCACACTACTATATATATATTACTGATATTACACCCAAAGTGCTGATGCTCGCGTTTGGAATCTCGCGGGGCATTGTGGAGGGCGTGGGAAAACCCCGGCGTTTCAGAGTGTGATGGTGTAATTTGGAAAATCAAATCCCCGATGTAAGCAGCTTAATGCGCAACAACAATATTTAAGCCTCCACGATATCCTTTATAGTCTCATCATAAGCAAGACATTTGCCTTTTTCCGCAGCCCATTGCCCCATCATGGATACAACCGAGTGAATGTAACCATCCTCAACAGTTGCATTCGGATCACGTCTCTCACGCATGGCTCGTATCCAGTCGACACAATGGTGAATATTTTTTGGATCACTTTCGATGGTAACTTTCTTTTCTCCATCTTCTGTGGCGGCGAGTGGCGAGTTTACGAATATGTCCCCGGTTGCTGCGATTCGTTTCGGATCAACTCTGCCTTCAGTGCTGATTTCCGTTGCTGTGAGTGTTCCCTGTGTGCCGTAGAAAACTGCCTCAGAGCGCATGCTGCCGTTTCCGAGCCTGTGTTCGCAGGTGGCGATGAAATTTGGGTACTTGAACGTCGCAATAATAGTATCGTATTGCTCACGATCTTTCCAGACAATACGGTCGCCGAATGCGACTGCTTTTTCAGGGCAGCCTGTTTCGAGATACCAGGATATCAGGTCGGTGAGATGAGCGCCGAGAACTGCTATTGGGCCCAGCGAGTAATCACGGTAGAGATGCCAGCTGCGGTAGCGGCGCGGATCGAACGGCCTTTTCTCAGCATTTATGAGAAAGCCCTCCCAGTCCAGGTCTTCAGCTTTGACATCGCTGAAATCCTTGTTCCACCTGGGGCTGTTGTCATTCCACTTGAGGTCAGCCGAAATTACTTTTCCGAGATTGCCGCCCTGGATATATTTCGCGGCGCTCATATAGCGGCCATCGCTTCTTCGCTGGGTTCCGACCTGGCAAATTGTCTTATTTTTCCTGACAGTATCTACAGCAGCACGTGCCTCATCCATATGCATGGCTAAGGGTTTCTCAACCAACACATCTTTTCCCATGTCGCTTGCTTCAATGAGTATGGGGCAGTGCGTGTGGTCGGGCGATGTTATCATTACGGCATCGACATCATTGTTTTCTATCATATCCGAATAACGGCTGTACATTTTTGGACGTCTACCGAAATTATTTTTGACCCATATTCCGCCTTTATTGCGATTTGTTTTCCAGACATCGCAGACAGCATTGATGGTGAAATTTTCTGCGTCTTTGAAAGGCAGCATCTGTTTCATAAGATCATTGCCACGTCCACCGCAGCCGATAACACCAATACTGATTCGGTCGTTTGCACCGATTACACGAGCATATGATGATGCTGACAGAACACTTGTTGTACCGGCTGCTGCCGCTCCTGATAAGAAAGACCGTCTTCCGATTTTGCTGCGTTTCGAATCTGAATACACTTTCAGCCTCCACAGTGATGTTTACAATAATTGACTGGATTCATTATAAAGAGAATGCAGCATAAGAGGCAAAGTATTTTTCGAACTAACTGCAATGTGACATGCAGTGGTTCAGAAAATACAATCTTCCTGATAATTAGTGATGAGCGTTCTCTGTTGGGATGAGTTTAGAAAACAGGGGGCTTAGATTGCCAGATCTTTCGAGATGAAAATCAGGAGCTTTGCTTAGGGCAGCACATTCTTAATAGAAGGATTTTTTTATTCCGATACTCAAACTGAAAGTGTCGGACATTTTTACATAATCCTGCCTAATCCAGTTTCTCAAATAAAGGTCAACTGTGCTTGCTTCCAGATAGAATCCGGTATTGTTCATTATGCCGGCGCCACGGTATTGAAAAGATGTTCCCAGTGAGAAGAGGAAGTGGAATGCAGTAGAAAAATAGTAGCTGTCCGGATAACGGTTGGGAAGAATCAGCCATGTCTGACGGTTATTGT
>Ga0307988_1002095_pt1 | contig 10300 bp, 10 predicted proteins | sample EllFjometagen183_FD_203166 | JGI IMG/M metagenome (GOLD analysis project Ga0307988, IMG submission 203166) | Marine microbial communities from Ellis Fjord, Antarctic Ocean - #183 | ecosystem: Environmental > Aquatic > Marine > Unclassified | place: Southern Ocean | collected 2014-10-08 | reverse complement strand
ATCAGTTTCTCTAGAAAGCTCTGAAAGAATAAATTCTTTTTTCTCATTAAGCTCAGGATATTCTTCTGAGAACTGTTTGATGACAGTAGTTGCAATTTGATTAATTGCAGATTTAACATCATCAATTTTTAATAAATAACAATGACGAATTGCTCGTCTAATTAATTTTCTTAAAACATAACCTTGATCAAGATTGGAAGGAGTGACTCCACGCTCATCACCTAGCAAGAATACGGATGCACGAAGGTGATCCGTAACGATTCTAGCAGAAGTTTTGGACTTTTCAACAGCTAGAGATATAACAACATCATAAACAGGTTTTATTGAAGACATATCATAAACATTATCCTTATTTTCTAAAATCATAACTACACGCTCAACACCCATACCTGTATCAACACAAGGTTTTTCTAAAGATTCGAATGTACCTTCCTTAGTTTTATTGTATTGCATAAAAACATTATTCCATATTTCAATCCAAGATTCGTGATCATCATTAAAACTTTCTGGAACTTCATCAGGGTTTCCAACCCATACAAACATTTCAGTATCAGGACCACAAGGACCAGTTAAACCTGCAGGACCCCACCAATTATTTTTCTTAGGTAATCTAGCGATTCGATTATCAGAAACACCTAAAGAGATCCATGCATCATACGCAACTTGATCAAAAGGAGCATCATCATCTCCAGCAAAAACAGAAACTGCAAATAATTCTGGTTTAATACCCAGTTCTTTAGTTAGAAATTCATAACTCATCTTTATTGATTCTTCTTTAAAGTAATCACCAAAGGACCAGTTACCAAGCATCTCAAAGAAAGTAAAATGACTATCATCACCAACTTCATCAATATCACCAGTTCTAATACACTTTTGCACATTAGTGACTCGTTTACCTAAAGGATGAGGTTCACCCATCAAAAAAGGAACAAGAGGATGCATGCCTGCTGTTGTAAAAAGAACAGTAGGATCATTCTCAGGAATAAGAGAAGCTGAAGCTATACGTTTATGAGCATATTTCTCGAAAAAAGAGAGATATTTTTCTTTTAATTCTTTTGAGTTCATACTACTAGAAAGATGGGAAGTCGTATTTTTAAGGTTTTTGGTGAACAAAACAAATTTTTTAACAAGAAATTATGTACAAAAAAACGCCATGACCCAAATTGTTATGAGCTTTAACGACGTAACTCGAAGAATCTTTGATTCTAAAGATGTTCAAATCTGATTAGAAAGAGCTCTTAGAAGTATTCAAAAAAATACGCCACGACCCGGATTTGAACAGAGAATTCCAAAAGAACTAGTATTTGAGATCAACACTATACAAGAGTTATTCCAACTAATGAAGAATTGATGAGTGCTAAAGAAACAGTTAAGCTAGCAGGTTAGTTTTTTCTATTTTATGCGTTATGATATGATAGTGCTCTCTTTTTAATATATTGTTCCAGGTTTTCAGATTTTGAATACGCTCTTATTTTATTGTTGTAGTTTGCAAATCCTCGAACAGGCAACTCAGATAGTAATCTTGAGAATTCTTGAATTAATCCTAAGTTTTCTTCAATTCGTTCATTAATTTTTTTCTTTTCATTAACATATGCATTAACCATTGTAGGAGTTACATGATTATGATCATTTAGTTTTGCATAGTATGCTAACAAGTGGTTCTCGTTTGTTTTTTGATTTATTAAAAACATCGAATCAAAATCAAATAGCACAGTATTATTCTCCGCATCAATAAGTCTATTCCATGGTGCTGCAACATCTTGCGCCATTGCTAAAAATTCTACATGGGCTGCAGCTTTTCCAATTCCTTGAATGTATGCTTCATCTGGTAATAATAAGCTCTCATCTAGATCCACCAGGGGATTTGCTTTAAAGCCGTTTTCAATAAAGGCGAGTTCATTAAATGCAAAGTTATTGAATTCACGTGGGTTAATTATGTTATATAAAAAAAATCCAACTATTCTATTTGAATCTGGTTTTTTTACATAAACCGATTTTTCAGGAAGTTTTTTAGTTTCCGATAATGCTATTTTAATAGGTATTGTAGCACCACTAGTCATGTATAATCTTTGTATTTCAGGATATTTTTGTCCTTGTAAAAATAGAGTTATTTCATCAATAGTACGCTTAGCTTTTTTATTACTTTCTTCCGAATTATTATCAAATTCATATTCATTACATGACAAGAATGATTGTTTTTCATTCATTTCTTTTTCAGATATTCTTTTTGGATTATTTCCGATGACGCCACTGTAGCTAATTTCAGTATTATTTATTTTAGAAGGTATATAACGTTTATTTCCTTCCTTTGAGAATAATTGTTTTAAACTCTCAGGTATCTCTATTTTAAGAGATTTAGCAATTTCTCTATTAAAATCAACAAGCATACTTAGACTAAATAGTATTTACTTATAAACCTTCCGAAAATGTAGCCACTATATAGTAGTTATTATATTTTTTTACTATATTCTTTTTAGAATTTCTATTAATAAAATACGCCACGACCCGGATGCAGCATCATTTCATTCTTGGCAAATCCTTGCCTAGTGCATTTTTCTAAAGAAAAATACGCCACGACCCGGATTTGTGCTGGAAAATATACTATTTTCGGCACACACCAAAATCGAAGATTTTTCTTGTGAACCAAAGGTTCAAATCCAATTGAAATACGACCTCGAAGTAAATAAGAAAATACGCCACGACCCGGATTTGAACCGGGAATTCCATACGGAACAAGATTTCCAGTCTTGCGCAATACCAGATTATGCGATCGTGGCAGGAAAATGAGTTTGTGCAAGTTACAGAAAACGCCTCTCTATTTAAAAAGCTTATGAGAAGAAAGAATTAAAATTAGAACTGGAATGGTTAAAAAAAAGAAATTGTTAAAAAGTAAAAAATAATTGTTGAATACGAATTGAAATCTGAAAGACATCTCGAGTTCAATATTCAAGTTCGCTGAAAACAAAAAAAGTTTTCTTGTACTCAAATATGATCGCAGAAGATTCTAAACCAAAAGAAACTTTGTTTTCTTAAGTTTTCATTTTACTCAAACCATTTCAATTTCTATATTCAAGCCTTGAGGAATTGGAACACGCATAATCAGACGTAAAGCTCGTTCATCAACACCAATGTCAATGAGTCGTTTGTGAATACGTAATTCATGCCGCTCCCATGATGCTTTCCCTTCTCCGTCTGGACTCTTACGAGTAGTCACACGTAATTTTTTAGTAGGAAGAGGAATAGGTCCTCGAAGAACAACACCGGTTTTTTCGGCAATAGATTTAATGTATTCACAGGTCTGATTAATTTTATCAATATCGCTGCTTGCTAGTTTTATTCTTGCTTTTTGCATATTTATAACCTGCTTATTATAACTCTATAACGAAACATAAGAATTCCGTTACAGTTTATAAACTTTAGTGGGGGTGATAATAAAAATAAAATAAAAAATAAGAAGCTTTACGCTTTCTTAATTACAAGATCAATACACATACCAGCTGCTACAGTAGCACCAGAATCCCGAATAGCAAAGTTAGCCATTTGAGGGAAATCAGCTTTTTTCTCAATAACTAAAGCTGTGGTTGGTTTGATTCGTACAATTGCTGCGTCACCATTCTTGATAAAGTCTGGTTTCTCAACAGTTTCAGGACTTACTTTTCTAATTATTTCAGTAATTTGACAAGCAACCTGAGCTGTGTGGATGTGGAAAACCGGAGTGTAACCAATTGTGATAACACTTGGGTGGTTTAAAACAACGATTTGACCTGTAAATTCACTTACAACTGAAGGGATATTGTCTTCTCGACCAATAACATCTCCACGAGCAAGATCTTTTTTACCAAATCCTCGAACAGAAATACCAACATTGTCTCCTGGACCAGCTTCTTTCATTTGTTCGTGATGCATTTCAATAGTTTTACATTCACCACGGACACCAGTACCTTCTCGACCAGGCATAGCAACAATTTTGTCACCGAGCTTCAAAACACCAGTTTCAATTCGACCAACTGGAACAACACCGATACCGGTAATTGAGTAAACGTCTTGAACAGGCATACGTAAAGGTAAACTTGTTGGTTTGTCAGGAACATCTAAATCATCCATACATTCAGCGATGGTTGGACCTGTGTACCATTTCATATTTTCTGATTTGTTAACAACATTATCTCCTTTAAGAGCTGCAATTGGAACAAATTTTATTGTATCTGCGTTGTAACCAACGGATTTTAGTAAAGTACTTACTTCTGCTTTAACAGCATTGAATCTGTCTTCAGAGTAATCTTGTAAATCCATTTTATTAACTGCAACGATTAATTGTTGAACGCCAAGTGTTCTTGAAAGGAAAACGTGTTCCTTAGTTTGTGCGTTAACACCATCATTTGCTGCAACAACTAAAACACCAGCGTCTGCTTGAGAAGCGCCAGTAATCATATTCTTAACAAAATCTCTGTGCCCTGGAGCATCAATAATTGTAAAATAATATTTAGCACTTTCAAATTTTTTGTGAGCAAGATCGATAGTTACGCCTCTTTCTTGTTCTTCTTTCAAATTATCCATAACATAAGCGAATTCGAAACCAGCTTTACCTAATTGTTCTGCCTTTTCTCTTAACTTACGCATTTGCTGTTCTGAAACATTACCACTATCAAACATTAATCGTCCAACAGTTGTAGACTTACCGTGATCAACGTGACCGATGAAAACTAAATTGATGTGTTCTTTTTTGTCTGCCATTTTTAATTTAAACCCCGTATTAGTTAGGAATAAATATCTTTTTAACGATTATTCCTTTTAACAGCGAGGAAACAAAGTCCATTTATAAAGATTTCGCGAAAAATTAATCAAGGAATACCCCTCAAGGTGGAACGATTAGTACAAATAGTGGCCAAAATGAGGAAAAAGAGACAATATTGCAACAAAGTTTATAAATGGAAGTGATTTTCAGAAATAATCTGAGAATTTAACGTATTCTTTTTTGAATAAATTAAAGGAAACAGATTAAATAATATATTGAGGTTCAAAACAATGAATGGTAAAGTAAAATTTTTTAACCAAAGTAAAGGATTCGGATTTGTTGTCGCAGATGACGAAAAAGAATATTTTGTACACACAACAGGAATTAACCCTGGAGTAGTTCTTCGAGATAACGATTCAGTTACATTCGACGTTGAAGACGGCGATCGAGGACCAAAAGCAGTTAATGTATCCCTTGCAGACGAATAAATAATTATATTCACAAGTAATACTTTTACTCAAATTATTTTTTTTATTTTTTTTAAAATTAATTCTTCTTCAAGACAAAAATAAAGTATAGATAGTGTTCTTTTACAAAGTAATTTACAAAAAACAAGATGTTCTACTTATAGTGCAAACTATCTTTAAGATATATCATTTATAGTTCAGTAGTATTTGCATCTTTGTGACAAGTAAAGAACCTAAAGCAATTGTGGAAATTCTCAGAGAGTTTAATATAAATATGCTGGGTATGTTCTTTCATATGTTATTTACTGGAGAAAGAATTCTTATTCATGACAAAATCATTAAACCACAAGGACGTGCAAAATTATTGTATGCATTTCATGAACAAGGATTTCTTACAAGCGAACAAGAATTAATTATTCCAGAATTAGAAGAATTATTATTAAAAGAATAAATAAAACAATATATGCTTAAAAACAAAAAAAGTTTTTAGCACATCTCGCAAGCTCAATGAAAAAAAGAAAAAAAAGAAATAAAAAAAATTATTCTTTGTTCAAACCTTTACGAGATCTGATTTGCTTCTTGATTTTGTCTTGCAACTCATCAGGTAAACGTTCGAATTTCTGATCAACAAGACCAGAAGAACCACGACCACCAGTAGCACTACGCAAATCACTAGCCATACCAAACATTTCTCCAACAGGCATTTTACCAGTTACAGTAACTGTTGCTCCGTTTTGATCCATGTCAATAAGTTGACCTCTTTTGTTAGAGATAAGTTTTGAAACTTCACCCATATACTCAGTTGGTGCTTCAAATTGTATTGTTTGAACTGGTTCAAAAAGAAGAGGTTTTGCATGACTCATAGCTTCACGAATACCATTACGAATTGCAGGGTATAACTGAGCAGGACCACGGTGAATAGCGTCTTCGTGAAGTTTTACATCATCAAGAGTAACTTTTACACCAAAACAAGGTTCATGAGCTACAGGACCTGATTTCATAACATCTTCAAACATATCAAGACACATTTCCATGATTTCTCCAATATGTACAATACCACGAGTACCATCAACGAAAACGTTTCCATTACTTACATCTTTTACTTTGTCAGCAACTTTTGTATCCCAACCACAATCAACAAAATGTTGACGAAATTCCAAATCTTTTTTCTTGATACGACCTTCAGAAATTGTTCCATCTTTAATCTTAGCTCGAACATCTTCAGCTAAAGGTTCAACATAAAAATACAACTTGTTGTGCTTGTTAGGGGATTTTCCTTCAGCAACTTCGTCATTTTTACCAGTGATTGTTTCTCTATAAACAACAACTGGAGGACTCGTTGTAACTTCAACACCTTTTTCTTTGATGATTCGGTTTTCAATAATTTCTAAATGCAATTCACCCATACCACTCATTAAGTGTTCGCCAGTTTCTTGGTTTAACTCGATTTGAATTGAAGGGTCTTCTTTAGAAACTTGAACAAGAACTTCAACTAATTTAGGTAAGTCAGAAGGTCTCTTAGCTTCAATTGCTTTAGTGATAACTGGTTCAAAAATGTGCTGCATAGCTTCAAAAGGAACCATATCATGGCCTTCTAAAGAAATAGTTTCCCCAGGGAAAGCACGTTTTAGACCACCAACACCAATAATGTTACCAGCAGGAACATCAGTAACGATTTCCTTTTTTGCACCATTGTAAATATAGATTTGCTGAGTTCGCACATTAGCTTTTGCTCGAGACATGTGAACTGCCAAACCTTTTGACATTGTTCCAGCATAAAGACGACCCATACAGATTTCTCCTGCTTGAGGATCTACAACAACTTTTGTAACAACAAACATAAGTTCGCCTTTAGTATTTGCACTTGTTAAATCTTTACCACCTTGACTTTCAAGGTCACCATGCCAGAATTTAGGAATTCTGTACGGAGCAGATACAACAGGGTTAGGAAGATGTTTAACAACAGAGTTTAGAAGTACTTCATGAAGCGGAGCTTTTCTAGCCATTGTGATTCTTGCTTCTTCAGTTCCATTAGTATATGCATCAATTATTTCTTTGAAAGAAACACCTTTTTCTTTCATAAAAGGTACGCTTAAAGCCCAATTGTGAAATGCACTACCAAAACAAACAGATCCGTCTTGAACATTCACTTGCCATTTTTCACCATAACCTTCTTCTGCGATTTCCATAATTAAACGGTTTACGTTAGTAATAGTTTTTGTAAAACGTTCCATCATTGCTTCAGGAGTTAATTGTAATTCTTTGATGAGTCTATCAGTTTTATTAATGAATAAAAGAGGTTTAACTCGTTCTTTGAGAGCTTGTCGTAAAACTGTTTCAGTTTGAGGCATAATACCTTCAACTGCACAACATACAACAACAGCGCCGTCAACAGCACGCATTGCTCTTGTAACATCCCCGCCAAAATCAACGTGACCTGGAGTGTCAATTAAATTAATTAAGTATTCTTCACCTTGAACATTGTGAACCATTGATACTGCTGCAGAATCAATAGTAATTCCTCGTTCAGCTTCATCGTCATGAAAATCAAGCGCAACTGCTTTACCAGCAAGTTCCTCAGACATCATTCCTGCACCTGCAAGAAGATTGTCAGAAAGTGTTGTTTTTCCGTGATCAATGTGTGCTGCGATTGCAATATTTCTAATTTGTGCTGGCTTGGACATTGTAGCCATAACACGATCAACCATTTTTGCCATTTTTATTATCCTCTCATGTGCTTAGTATGCACGAGTTCGTAAGCATGTAATTCTTCTGGAGTAAACCAGAGTTTTATTTCTTCTTCAGCTTCTTCAACATTACCAGAAGCATGAATAACATTTCGTAGACCCAAATGCGCACCATCACCATCAGAAAATGCGTAAGTCATATGAGCAAAATCTCCACGAATAGTGCCAGGAGCAGCTGAATTTGGTTCAGTACCACCAACCATTTTTCGTACAAGAGAAACAGCATTATGACCTTGCAAAACTAAAGCAACAACAGGGCCGCTAGTAACATAATTTTCTACAGGTAAATAAAATGATTTTTCAACATGCGCCGCATAATGTTTTTTTGCATGATCAGGTTTTATCCAAACCATTTTTAGTCCAACTATAATTAATCCGACTCGTTCAAAACGAGAAATTATTTCACCAACTAAGCCTCTTTCAACACCATCTGGTTTAACAAACACTAAAGATTTTTCTTCTACCACTTAAATTACACCTTTTAAATTATATTAATATTAATAGTACTTTGCAAACAACAAAGTTGTTAACATCCCATAAGGGAAATAAAAAAATTATTTCTTTCCTTTCTTAATAGATTGAAAGAGATTCGTCCAAGGAGTTCGACGTGCTTTGAATTGCTTTGAAATTTGATTTTTCTCGCATTTTGATGAGCAAAAACGAAAAACAACACCATCTTTCTTAACATACATTTTACCTGTTCCCGGATTTATATTTTTTCCACAAAAATCACAATTGACCATTTGTTTCACCTAAATATTTCCGCGACCAGTTTTGTTAAGTGGTCTTGCTTCAATTTCTGTTTCTCGAAGCATTAATGTATCTCCTATCTGAACAGGTCCTCGAACATTTCTTCGAAGAATCTTGTTCTTATCTCTTCCATCTAAAACTTTACAACGAACTTGGATTGCTTCTCCACGTGTACCTGTTCGACCAACAATTTCTTCAACAGTTGCTGGTACAGCCGTAGTAAACAAAGAACCGCTTGCTGCTTTATCTTTGGAAATTTTTCCTTTAGTAGGTTGTGCAGATTTTTTTTCAGCCATTCACAATCACCTTACTCAGTTTTTTCTTCAGTAGTAAATTCTTTAATAAGATTTTTTGCATCTCCTGATTCAACAACTGCAATCGCAACGCTTGATACTGCTAAGCCTGCTGCAGTTCCTAATTCTTCTCTAGAAGGAACAATCACGCAAGGGATTCCTTTTTCTTTTGCAAGAAGGGGAATATGCATGGTAATTTCTTTTGGACTAACATCTTCTGCTACTGCAACAAAAGTTGCTTTTCCACGCTCAATAGCTTTGGTAACTTCATTAGTTCCTCTTTTAAGAACTCCAGTCTTCTTAGCTACTTCAATTATTTCATATGCTTTATCACTCATAGTTTTAACCTCAAATTGGTTTATTATTTTGAACTTGGAATAGAATTATTCCAGTCCCTCAATCAGGCAACAAAGGCCTTCATTTATCACAGGTAACTGTGTGCTTGAAAGGAATCAAATACGGTTTATAAAGTATAGGTATACTTTTGAGGTTTAAAAGAGAAGGAAACGAACACGAATAATTTATAAAGCCACTTCGCTGACAGAGATTTATGATGGATATCATCCCCCTATGGCTTATACATGGAGTTAGCATTGTAGGTCTTATTCTTGGAAGTATTACAGACTTAAAAACCCGAGAAGTACCTGATTTCTTAAATTTTACACTTATTGCAATAGGTCTCGTTTTTGGAACGGTAGTAAGTATAATATCAGGAAATATTTGGCCAATACTTAGTTCACTTGCAGGACTTGGAGCAGGATATCTCCTAGGAGCAGCAATGTTTTATACAGGACAATGGGGAGGAGGAGATGCAAAAATGCTCATGGGACTAGGAGCACTACAAGGACTCGGTCTTTTTGCCATGATATACAAAGGAACAATCCCTCTTTTTGCGACAACAGTACTTACTATCCTCATCGCAGGTGCAATATATGGTCTTCTCTATGCAACATACCTTATAGTAAAAGACTGGACCAAATTCAAAATAGAATTCAAGAAAGCAAATAGAAAAAAAGGACAAATCACCAGACGAACAATAGTTATTATTGCAGTAGTACTTATCATAGGTTTTTCTTTTGCAGTACCAGATAAAACATTACAATCCATGCTTATCGCAATGGCATTCCTCCTCTTCTTTGGAGCATACAGTCTTGTGATCGCAAAAACCATCGAAAAAACCTGCATGATAAAAATGGTACAAGTAAGTAAACTCACTGAAGGTGACTGGATTGTTAAAAACATACTTGTAAAAGGAAAAAGAATTTGCGGACCAAAAGATCTAGGAATAAGTGAAAAACAAATCAAAGA
>Ga0307988_1002094_pt1 | contig 10308 bp, 9 predicted proteins | sample EllFjometagen183_FD_203166 | JGI IMG/M metagenome (GOLD analysis project Ga0307988, IMG submission 203166) | Marine microbial communities from Ellis Fjord, Antarctic Ocean - #183 | ecosystem: Environmental > Aquatic > Marine > Unclassified | place: Southern Ocean | collected 2014-10-08 | reverse complement strand
ATAATTGAGGGAATTGTAAATAATGCTTCACAATATCACCTTCATTAAAAGGAATGTCCAGCTCAGTTGTTTTTGGTGAGTTTACAATGTGAAAATCAGTTTTCAGTAATCCTTTTGGATCCCTGTTATCGATGAGAGGGTGATTTAGTAAAAAAATAAAATGTAAAGCTCTTTTTCCAATAGGACTTGGAGAGATGTCACTAAAATCCAAATATGCTTTAGCACAAATTTTATCAGCATTTGTTGGTGTAAGAAGTTCTGCAAATGGTAAAATTACTATTTGCCTAAAATTACCTTTATCTGTTATAGCATCAATCAAAATTGAATTTACAGCTTCTTCAAAATCAGTTTCGTCTTTTTCTAAGCTGTAAATCGCTGTAATATATTCAAGAGGTTCATGATTTATATCGTAAAGAACTGCATTTACTAAACGGCTAAGTAAGTCAATATTTTTTGATTCAAGAAAAAACCATAAAAAGAAATCTGTATTAAAATCTACATACGTATATCCAGAGGTCCCTATAATGATTTTCGAATGGGTATTATACTCAGTGGGGAAAGTAAAATATCTTTTGTCTCTTTTTTTAGCCATATAAGCTCCTAATAAATAGTGTCTACTATTATTAACTGCAAAAATTGGAATAAATATTCAAAATTAGAAAAAAAACTTTATAAAAATGGTTTTTGAGACTTTTTCTTGAGTATCAATTGTACCTGCTGTACTATGTTTATGATTTTTATTGGGAGGCTTAATGTCTGAACTTAGTATTCAAAATATTTCTAAAACCTATGGTAGTGTGCAGGCTGTGAAAAACTTATCCCTTACAGTGGAGAAGGGAGAAGTCTTTGGATTGCTTGGGCATAACGGAGCAGGAAAGACTACCACCATAGAGTGTATTCTTGGTATAAAAAAAATCGACTCAGGTTCTGTTTCACTGCTTGGTATGGAGCCGAACCAGAACAGGAAAGAGTTATTTTCCCGTGTAGGTGTGCAGTTCCAGGAATCAGCCTATCAGGAGAGAATAAAAGTACATGAACTATGCGGATTGTTTACAGCGTTGTATGCGAATCCTCTTTCATATAAGGAATTACTTGCTGAATTTGGCCTTATGGAGAAGGAGAAAGCCTATGTCTCATCTCTTTCCGGCGGCCAGCGGCAAAAGCTTACTGTCGTGTTAGCACTCATTCCTGATCCTGAAATACTCTTTCTTGATGAATTGACTACAGGGCTTGATCCTCAGGCAAGACGGGAAATGTGGGCTTATATCAGAAAACTAAAAGAGATGGGAAAAACTATCTTTATGACCACCCACTATATGGAAGAAGCTGAAACATTATGTGATCGGGTTGGATTGATGAAAAAGGGCGAACTGACTGCACTAGGCAGCCCTCGCGAGTTGGTTGATTCGTGTAACCTTGATCATCACATAACTATTACCACTGATCAGGAAAACCTTGATTTTCTCAAGGAGATGCAGGGTATTCGTGATATAAAGAAGCTGCAGAATTCATTCGAAATTCGAACATCTCCTGATACCAGCCTGCTTGCAGTGATACGAAATCTGGATGAACGGAAAATTCATATACATACCCTTAATATGCGAACCCCGAATTTGGATGATGCATATCTCCATCTAGCCGGGATTGATGCTGATGGAGTAGAGGTCGAGGATTCAGACAACATGCAAGGGACAGTAAAATGAGACTATTTATCAAAGTAAGCTTAGTTGAATTTCGTCTGCTTTTACGAAGTTTTGTAACACTATTTTTCTCCCTCATATTCCCTCCCATGATGGTTATTCTCTTTGGTTCAATTTATGGGAATGATCCGGCTCAGTTCTTTAATAATCGCGGAGCTTTAGATACGATGCTTCCCGGATATCTCAGTATCAGCATATGTGTTATTGGGTTGATGAATCTACCGATATCAATAGGCCAATACCGGCAGAGAAAAATTCTTAAGCGTTACAAGGCTACACCGCTCTCTCCCTGGATGATTCTGGGAGGTCAGCTGTTCGGAAGCCTTATCCTGCTTATATGTTCCGTATTTCTGGTATTGGTTCTGGCCAAATTAATATTTAACTATAATATGGATGGCAGTGTCTTTTTGTTTGTTCTTACTTTCATACTGACTACGCTTAGTATGTTTTCTATCGGATTTCTTGTTGCATCGCTGGCAAAATCTGAAAAATCGGCAAACTTAATAGCGAATATCCTCTATTTTCCTATGATTTTTCTCTCAGGAAGTACATTCCCCAGTGAAATGTTTCCGGAAAAAATGGTTATTTATACTAAATTTCTCCCGCTCACCCATGGGGTGGAACTCATGAAAGGTGTCTCTTTTGGGATGCCGATAAGCGGATTTATTCCTGAAATTTTAATATTGGCTGGATTTACTATTGTCTGCACAATTATCTCAGTTTTCACCTTTACCTGGGAATAGAGTCAGCTAGTATTCGGCTATTGCATTACCACTCTATTTGTAATAGAGTTTTCTCAGAATGATCAGAATGAAAAGACAAAATACTTCAGAACGAGTTGCCCTGTTTTCCTATTTTATCGTACTGATAGGTCTCGGAACAATACTGCTGTACCTACCGGCTGCCTGGAATGGGCCGGCCAGACTGGGTTTTCTTGATTCTTTCTTTACTGCAGTCTCTGCAGTTTGTGTTACAGGGCTTATAACGGTCGATACTGCCCTTTACTCACTGTTTGGAAAGGTAGTCATCCTTTTACTTATACAATTTGGCGGGCTGGGCATTCTTACCTTTACGACCATGTTTTTTGTCTCCGTTAAGAACAGGAAAGTCTCATTACGGAATCTTCAGACAGTTCGCAATTACTATCTCGATTCAATAGAGTTTCAGGCTCATCATATCCTAAGAAATATACTGGTAATGACAATTGCTATTGAGCTAGCCGGAACGCTGCTGCTCTGGTTTAGATTCAGGATTACCGTGCCGGATGCATCTTTTTTTACAGCACTGTTTCATGCAGTTTCAGCTTTTTGTAATGCCGGTTTCTCCTTATTCCCCAGCAGTCTGGAGGGATATTCATCCGATCCCTATGTACTTATTGTTATCATGCTGCTGGTTATTTCAGGAGGTCTGGGTTTTTTGATTTTTAATGATATTATCCTGGTAACCCGGAAGAAGAAAAAACGATACTCACTCCATACCCGAATAGTACTGACCACAACAGCAGCTTTAATTTTTTTGGGGACGATAGGTTTTTTCATCCTTGAAAAAAATGGGGTTTTAAAAGAGATGACCGGTTTTAATCGACTGGTTAATGCTTTATTTCAATCTGTTACACCCAGAACAGCCGGATTTAATGCCGTTTCTCAAGGAGCCTTAAAAAGTTCCTCAAAATTTCTAACGATGATTTTTATGTTTATAGGCGGATCTCCCGCTTCAATTGCCGGGGGAATAAAAACTACAACATTTACGATTGTGTTTCTGACACTGCTCAAAGAGATTGATTGGCAGGGAAGAATCAGAATAAAAGACCGGGTGCTGTCTCAAAAGACGGTTACACGCTCAATGTTATTCATGGGCAAAGCAGTAATGCTGGTTGCCGTTTCTGTTTTTCTTCTGACTCTTACCGAGATGAATGGATCAGAAACCGGCGGCCCGGGATTTATGGCTGTCGTATTTGAGAGCTTTTCAGCATTCGGAACGGTAGGTTTATCGACCGGACTCACATCGTCTCTGTCGGTAGCTGGGAAATTTGTTATTATTTGTACTATGTTTGCAGGTAGGGTAGGTCTGATATCATTGTCAATACCGCTGCTTAAAGAACGTAATGAAGAGGTAGAGTATCCTGAGGAGGAGGTTTTAATAGGCTGATGAAACAATATGCAATTATTGGATTAAGTAATTTTGGGAAATTCATGCTGGATGAGTTGTCAAAACTTGACTGTGAAATTCTCGTAGTGGATAAAAAACGTGAGTTGATTGAGGCAATTAAAGATAAGGTAACCAGTGCATTTATTGCCGATGCAATGAATGAGGAGACGATTACACGGTTAATCCCTGAAACAATTGATGCGGCAATTATTGATTTGGGTGACAGTCTGGAGGTCTCTATCCTTGTCACAAACTACCTGAAGAAAATGGGTGTCAAACGAATTATAGCTAAAGCTGAATCTTCTCAGCATGGTGAAATTCTAGATATTATCGGAGCAGATACCGTAGTGTTTCCCAACAGGGAAGCTGCTAAGCGCTTGGTTCCTATGATTTTTTCTGATGCAGTGTTTGGCTATTTTCCCATTGGGGAGGATCTGGTTATTGCCGAAGTTCTAATCCATAAAAAGATGGCCGGAAAATCGGTGATTGATGTGGATCTCAGAAAGCAGTCCGGCTTAAATATTATTGCACTGAAAAAGGATGATCGATATCAGCAGGTTGTCTCCGGGGACCATGTTCTTGAAGAAGATGAGATTTTACTTGTCTCAGGCAGTCCGGCCGATATAGAGAAGTTTTCCGGTGATAAACTGACAGAAAGAGAGACTAAGAAAAAAGGAAATGGGTTAAAACTATTTTTCTAATAAGGTGAGAAGTTTGATAACAAAAACAGGCTGTACATTGCAGATTTATTCAGAAATTGGATCCCTGAAAAGAGTTCTTCTGCACAGACCGGGAAGTGAGCTTGAAATGCTTACCCCTAAATACCTTGATACTATGCTTTTTGAGGATATTCCCTTTCTCGACAGTATGCGCGAAGAACATAATGCATTTGCAGAAACATTGCGTAATAATGGATGTGAGGTTCTCTATGTTGAGGATCTTCTTCAGGAAACCGTAAAAATTCCTGAAGCAAAAGAGTCTCTTATTGAGAAAACGGTTCGAACTGCAGGAATCCCTGATCTTGATTTATGCGAGTTCCTGAAGGATAATCTCCAGGGAATGGATGATATATCACTTACCCGGCATCTCATTGCCGGAACAAAAAAAGATGAAATTGCGCTGAATCAACCGACTGGCCGGCGGGATCTCTCTTACTATATCAGGGATGAGTATCCATTCTATATCAACCCGCTTCCCAATCTCTACTTTACCCGGGATCCAGGAGCAGTTCTTGGAAATAGGTGTTCTATCAATACGATGCATACAGATGCAAGAAAACGTGAGAGTATGCTGCTTTCAGCAGTTATGCGGTATCATCCCATATTTAGAACAGATGATTCTGTATCGCATATATTGGAAGGATACGCTGAAGGGAGCAGTATTGAAGGTGGAGATATTTTGGTTCTTGATGAAAATACTGTGGTTGTGGGATGCAGCGCCAGAACAGAGGCCTGGGCGATTGAAGAGCTTGCAAAGCAGATATTAACCTCTTATTCAGACTCCCCGGGCTCAGGTTCCGGGTTTAAGAGTATTTTAGTTATCCAGATACCATTTACCCGTGCCTATATGCATCTTGATACCGTATTTACTATGGTGGACCATGATAAATTTACTATTTATCCGGGTGTTGAATCAGCATTGAAAGTTTTCACCATATCCATGGGAAAAGAACGAACTCTACTGGTACAACCGGAAACAGGACTTAAACCGGCATTGGAACGGGCTCTCAAACTACCTGCTGTGGACTTAATTCAAACCGGCGGAGGGGATAGGATCACTGCAGCCAGAGAACAATGGAATGACAGTGCAAATACTCTTGCTGTAGCACCTGGGGTGGTTGTCACGTATCGGCGAAATGTGGTATCAAATGATACCCTTGAAAAACACGGTATAACCGTACTGCCTATCCAGGGATCAGAACTGGTCAGGGGACGGGGCGGACCAAGGTGCATGAGTATGCCTTTGGTAAGGGAGCCAATTTCATAAATCTAAGAATAAAACTTTGTTTTATTCCGATTTACAGAAATTGGCTTATGAAGTTTTTGATCAATAATATGTAATGAATTATAAGTAATTACACTTAATCAAAAACTTCTTAATATAGGTTATTCTTTCAAAATTAATAATTTTTAAAGAACATCAAAGAAGTAATATCATAGAAGGAGAGGAGTATGGCTAACCTCGCAGGAAGAAGTCTTTTGACACTTAAGGATTTTACCGCAGAAGAAATCATGTACTTAATTGATTTCGCAATTGAATTAAAGGCTAAAAAACGCTCAGGAAAGCAAGGGAATCTTCTTAATCGTAAAAATATTGTATTGATTTTTGAAAAAGCATCCACCAGAACCCGCTGTGCTTTTGAAGCGGCAGCCTATGATGAGGGTGCTCAGGTAACTTTTCTCACCAACAGTCAAATGGGGAAAAAAGAGTCTATGGAGGACACGGCAAAGGTTCTCGGAAGATATTACGATGGTATTGAGTTCAGGGGATTTAAACAGGAAACAGTTGATGCTCTGGCGAAATGGTCTGGAATACCGGTGTGGAATGGTTTGACAGATCTCTATCATCCTACCCAGATACTTGCAGATTTTATGACCATAAAAGAGTCTGCGAAAAAACCATTTAATGAGATGAAACTGGTCTTTGTTGGTGATGCCAGGAACAATGTTGCAAATTCTCTGATGATCGGTGCAGCTAAGTTGGGAATGAATTTCATTGCTGCTTGTCCGGATGAATTACGGCCGGATCAGAAGCTGCTTACCGAAATGCAGAATCTTGGAGCAGAAACCGGTTCAATAATTGCCTGTGAAAGTGATCCCTTTGCTGCCGTGGATGGAGCAGACATCATATATACCGATGTGTGGGTTTCAATGGGTGAAGAAGATAAATTTGAGGAACGGATAGGCCAGTTAAAACACTATCAGGTTACAATGGATATGCTGAATGCTTCGGGGAATCCTGATGTTATTTTTGAACACTGTCTTCCGGCTTTTCATGATCTTGAGACTGAGATTGGGAAAGAGGTCTTTAATAAATACGGCCTGACAGAGATGGAAGTAACTGATGAGGTCTTCAGAAGTAAACACTCTGTGGTTTTTGATGAGGCTGAGAATAGAATGCATACGATAAAAGCAGTCATGGTGGCAACCTTGTTGCCGTAAGCTGCAACCTTGGCATAAGACGCAAAGCGTTTTTGCTTTTGAAATTGCCTCAGCTATCGGCAGTTTATGACACAGAGGCATGCACTTTTAACAGGTGTATGCCTTTTTTATGCTGTAAGAGTTATTTTGATACAGTTATGGTGACGTCTTTGGGAAGCGCAAGCCCGGCTGCAACTTCAACAGCCTTTACCACTCCTGAAAATACCGGACATGAGGCATGAGGACAGCGGTAATGAGCCTGAAGTATTGAAGGTATTGACCCGTCGAAGAATCCTATTTCATTATAGGGCTCTACCTCTTTGATACTTTCTGCCACATTCATAATGTGCGGACAAGTGCTGTCCAGAGAAATTTCAACTTTTCCTTCATCATTTTGCACAGTAGTAACATTTGTAGTAAATCCGCAAATTCCAGCATCTATATAAGCTTTAGCCATGTATGTAACTCCCCGATGTGATTAAAGTCTGTTGTCGATATTCTCGAACAACTGTGAAAAAAAGATAACCGCATTTTCGATATTTTTCAATGATATTCGTTCGTTATAGGAGTGCATTCTATCCAGCTCACTGGAGTGCACATGCATAGGACAGAATCTGAAAATATTCTCACATATATCCTGATATTTAATGGCATCGGCCCCCCCGAGCATGAGATAGGGAGAAACGATACTATCCGGGAAAATCTGCAGAATAGTCTCAGAGAGAATCCTGAATTGTGGGGTATTCATTGGTGATATTTTTGATGGTTCATTAACCAAAAGCGTTTTCATTTCTACACGTTTGTCCCCAATAACTCTTCGGATTCTATCTATTGCCTGATCGGAACTGGTCCCGGTAAGCAGCCGCAGGTTGATGGTAGCAGCTGCTTTTGAAGCAAGAACATTTGGAGCTTCACTGCCCAATGCCATCGTAGGCGCTGTTGTTGTACGAATCATAGCATTCGGTGCTCCGTTTCCTGCCATGAGCAACAGAAACAGAGGCTTGAAAAGCCAGAGGTTGGCAAGAATTATACGGAAGTGGAATGGCATGAATGGACCCAGGTTTTTGAACATTTCTCTGGGAACTTTTGTGAGTTTCAGCGGGAATTGTTTTCGTTCCAATTTGGTTATGGCTTTCGCAATGATTCCAAGCGCCGTATTAGCCGGCGGCATCGATGAATGCCCTCCCTTCTGCATACAGCTGAGTTCAACGTCCAGATATCCCTTTTCTCCAACACCTATGGCGGCAAATGGTTTTCTGAGACCGGAAATCATGTTGTCAGTAACGGCTCCGCCTTCGTCTATAAGGAATGAGAATAATATTCCCTGATTTTTAAAATATTCTGCTGCCTTGGTAGCGCCCAGTTTTCCGCCCACCTCTTCGTCATGACCGAAACAGAGGTAAATACCGCGTTTAGGAGCATAACCCTGCAGTAACTGAAATTCGATAGTTTCAAGGACGGAAATCATCTGAATTTTAATATCGAGTGCTCCGCGGCCCCAAAGATAGCCGTTATCTGAAACAAACCCGCTGTATGGATCGTGAATCCACTTTTCAGAATCACCGGTGGGAACCACATCCTGATGGGCAGTATAGAGTACCGGATTAAGAGCGGGGTCTGACCCCTTCCAGTGAAAGATCAGGGTATAATCGCTGATAACTGTTTTCTCAAGTCTGCTGTGAATTGCCGGGTAGGCTGTTTCCAGCCATTTATGGAGATTGTTGAATTCCTGCCAGTTAGTTTTAGTAGAATCTGCGTGGGATACGGTTTTAAAACGAATAATTTCACTCAGGTGTTTTACGGCATGTTCGATGTTGGGAACGGAGGAGATAGTTTTATCAATTATAGGAATCTGCTTTTTAAAGAGCAGGGTTTTGATGGTAATTACCAGTACAAGTGATCCAATAGCTATCAAGCAAATAAGTACTAGAGGGTGCATAAAGTCTCCTTTCTCTATACTACAATGGAATAATCAATTATTTGGGATTCCTTTACAAAAAAATACTCATTCACTTAATATTCAATAATATTGGAAAGTCTTAGTACGAAAGTGAAGATAACGCCTTGCTCAGCGGCCATAGCGAAGCGAAGGTTCGACTGCATACGCTGGTTAGAAGGCATGTTTGTGTGTAGCTTGAACAGTTAATTTTAAACCAAGAGCCTTCACAACTTTTGTTACTGTCGCAAATGTAGGATTTCCATCTTCAGAAAATGCTTTATATAGTCCCTCGCGGGTTATTCCGGTATCTCTGGCTAATTGACTCATATTCTTTGCACGAGCAATAACACCCAACGCATGAACAATAAAAGCAGAATCATCACCGCCTTCTTCGAGACATGCCTCTAAATAAAGCTGTATATCTTCATCTGTTTTTAAATGCTCTGCTGAATCCCAGCGAGTAGTTTTAATAATCATAATTCATTCCTCTAATTGCTTAGCAATTATTTTTGCTTTGGTGATATCCGATTGTTGAGAAGATTTATCACCACCAGATAGGAGAATTACAACAACAGAATTTTTTTGAACCAAGTACACTCTATATCCGGGACCATAGAATATGCGTAACTCACTAACACCTTCTCCAACTGGGGCAACATCACCGAAATTACCCATCTCTATTCTATCTATCTATCCGTGCCTGAATACGAGCTCGTGCTCTTCGATCGTTAAGATTGTCGAACCATTTAGTAAATATTTCAGTTTTACGGACTTCTAGCATGTGTTAACTATAGTTAACACTACCATACTTGTCAACTGGAGTTAACAGTAAGGGTGCCTTCTAACGTATCGCATAACCAGTGGGCTACCTAAACTAGCCCGTCAGGCCGCCATCGTTCTTCCCGTCTGCGTTAATGCGCTGGTTCGGTGTCCCATTTACTTGTGATTTCGGAATAACCTTATCAAACCACAAATCGAAGATATTCAAGAGATGTCTTGACTCGCTATGGCTTGGGAAAATAAATCTGTCCTCTTTTTCTGATTGAGCGAAGAAGATAATCGTCGCGGTCCCCACCGGGCAACCGGTGGGGGATTGAAGTGTATATCTATTGGTTATGGGATTGTTGGTTAATTTACAGTACTGGTTTAATGTTACAGTACATTGGTGGCCCCATAGCCGCACAGTGGCCCTTCTTAGGGCGAAGGTATTTACACATTATTTGCCCAGTTTTTGAATTAATCTTTATTTGTACAGGTGATGATTCAGTTGAATTGCATACTTCAGAATACCAAGGGCTATCTTGCTCAGTGGAAATCTCAACTGTTGTAATACCTATAGACATCTCATTCACAACAACTGGTGCACTTTCAAGTCTTCTAC
>Ga0307988_1002093_pt1 | contig 10309 bp, 8 predicted proteins | sample EllFjometagen183_FD_203166 | JGI IMG/M metagenome (GOLD analysis project Ga0307988, IMG submission 203166) | Marine microbial communities from Ellis Fjord, Antarctic Ocean - #183 | ecosystem: Environmental > Aquatic > Marine > Unclassified | place: Southern Ocean | collected 2014-10-08 | reverse complement strand
TTTTTCACATCAGCCATGCTGAACATGTTGCCGTCAATACCAATGGTGTCGCCGGGTTTCAGTGTATCTGCCAGCCATTTATCAAAGTCGGGAACATTTGGGATGCCTGTTTTAAACAGTTTAAACAACGAGCCTGCAATCTGTGCTTCAGCCTGGATATAATATCGAAAATCCGTCCATAAGATAGCATGATCCTGTGTGATGACAGCCATTCCGGCAGAACCTGAAAACCCGGTGAGCCACTTTCTTGCCTGCCAGTGCTCAGCAAGATATTCACTCTGGTGGGGATCACTACTTGGAATAATGACTGCAGAAATATTTTCTTTTTCCATCAATTGCCTGATGCAATTAATTTTTTCATCTGTGTTCATGATCAAACCTTTTTATATGAAGCATACAATATTTTGAATCTTCCCGACAGTCCTTTTTTATCGATTCAGACAAAAGAGATCTTATAATAAAATCATTGATGTGGAAATGGGGAAAAAACACAGGTCTTTGACCATAGGTAAGGCACTGGTTAAAGGGGTTATAAATTTTAGTCAGCGCTGCATTCTATAAGGATTAGCAAAGACAGGGGTCTTTGAGGAAATGTTTGAAAAATTACAATCGCGATGGGGTGTCAGGCAGGTGGCCGATAAAGCCTGTCCCATGAATGGGCTTTATCGGCACACGAAAACTAAATTAATGAACTTTTACAGATACAAATTCCCCTTTTATAATTTCCATTTCCTGGTACGCACCAAAAACTTCACCAATTTCATTGAATTCTATATCTTCAGCGCCCACATAATCAATTTCGCCGCCTTTGGCTAAAATCTCCAATGCTTTTTTCAATTCTCCGGCATAAATTTTCTCACCCGGTGCGTTGGCAACCCCCATGATATGTTTCTGGATGCTGGCCTTATCCGCTGAATTACCGGCCTGGATAGCCAGGGCAATCAAAGCGGCTGTATCATAGGAAGATCCCCTAAAAGGGCCGTCAATTGCGATTCCGGATGATTTGGCAATCCCTTTCCATTTCTTTGTTGCATCACTTTCACCGCCCGGCATGGTACCATAGGAGCCGTTCAGGGCTTTACCAAAATGTTTGGTTAATGAAGGACCAATCATACCGTCGGTAAAGATAAAACTGTCAAATGCACCCGAGTCCAGAGACGCTTGAATAATGCCCTTGCCGCCCTGATCGATAAAACCGAATATGACCAGATCACTGGCGCCGGAAGCCGATAATGTACCGACCTCTGCCGAGTAATCTGCTTTGCCGTCTTCATGGGAAGAAATCATTAAAATTTTGCCGCCCAATTTTTTATACTCAGTTCCAAATGATTCAGACAAGCCTTTGCCATAATCAGTATTGGTATAGGTTATAGCGACCTTTTTAATTCCTTTGTTCATGGTTATATTGGCCAGGATCTGACCCTGTCTGGCGTCTGACGGTGCCGTTCTAAAAAAATAACCGTTGTCCTTAACCTCGGACAGGGCAGCGGATGTGGCAGATGATGAGATGGTGGTTATTCCGTTGGGGGCAGATACTTTGGTTGCCACAGCAGCGCTTGTCCCGGAACAGCTGGGCCCTATAATCGCGACGACCTTTTCCACGGTGACTAGTCTCTCAGCAGCTGCAGTTGCAGCGGCTGCATCAATACAGGTTGAATCACCACGAACGGCTTTGATTTTTTTCCCACCCAAAAATACCCCGGAATCTGATATTTCACTAAAGGCCAGATCAACAGCAGCAGCCATTGGCGGGGTCAGTGACTCAATCGGACCTGTAAAGCCTGCTAACAAACCAACCTTTATGGTGTCTGCGGCAAAACTTACAGAGGCCATACTGATGACAATTGCACAACTAACAATGATTGTAAGGTACTTTTTCATAGAATCCTCCCTTTTATAATTTTTTATTTGTTTCAGGCAGGATGCCGTCGGGACTGAACCGCATCACCACCAATAAAACCGCGCCCATAAATATTAACCTTATGTATTGTGCATTGTTCAATAAATGTTGTCTTAAATAATTGTCCTTTTCTAAAAATGATGTTGATAAATCCGCCAGCCAGAAACCCACAGGTTCTGCTTCAATCCAGAGAAACCAGATTAGAAATCCCCCCACAACAGACCCCAGATTATTACCGGACCCCCCCACAATCACCATCACCCAGATTAAAAAGGTATATCTTAAGGGGATGTATGAACCCGGGGTGAACTGCCCGTTATACGTCGCCAGCATGGCACCGGAGACCCCGGCGATGGCCGAACCGATAACAAATATCTGCAGATGTCTCTGTTTCACATTTTTGCCCATGGCCGAAGCCGCCACTTCGTTATCCCGGATCGCTCTGACCATCCTTCCCCAGGGTGAATTAAGGGCAAGGCCGGCCAGGATGATAATCAGCAGCAATACAGATAAAAACAATCCTGAATAGCAGAGTTTTACAAATACAATTGACGCCTCACTCAAATAATCTCTTAACGCTGTTGCCTGCTCCGAAACCGGCAGCAAATCCAAACTGCCCGCATAAAATTTTGCCACCAGCTCTTTAAACCAGTCCGCCTGTTGCAAATCAATTTCATAGGGCACAGGCCGTGGAATACCCGTTACATTTTTTACACCCCGGCTCAGCCAGTCTTCATTCTTGATGATAGCAATAATGATCTCAGAGATTCCCAGGGTTGCAATGGCCAGATAGTCTGTACGCAATCCCAAAGCTATTTTACCAATCAGCCAGGCTGCACCGGCAGCCAGAAAACCACCCGCGATCCATGACAGGAGTACTGGCAGTTCAAGCCCGCCGAGATAACCGGCGAAAGCCGGATTTATGGCTTCAATGGTCTGTGATGCATCCAGATAAAAATATCTCGTTATAAAATAACCGGCCAGTAAAACGACAATGACCAGCCCTTTGCTTTTAAATTTTCTATGGATATAAAGCCCCAGGGCAATGGCCAGTGAAAAGATCAGTATGGCCAAAAGCATTTTCATTCCACCGGCGCTGACCGCTTCTTTAATGCTTTCCTTTGAAATCAGTACGGCGCTGAGGCCGCCTAAGGCTGTAAACCCCATTATGCCGACATTAAACAATCCGGCATATCCCCATTGGATATTTACGCCCATTGCCATGATAGCTGAAATTAAGCACAGGTTTACAATACTTAAACACAGAGACCAGGATTGACCGAAACCAACCATTAGCAGCAAAAAAAGCATCATGCTGAAACTGACTATCACTCTTATATTGTATCGGCTCATATCACCTTACCTTTAAAAATTCCCGTGGGTCTCAATAAAAGCACGATCACAAGAATCACAAAAGAAACGGCAAATTTATATTCAGTTCCAAGAAATTGTACCAGGCCATCCGGTTGCCATACCTCCGGCAGCAGATAAATCAAAAATTTCTTGTACGCATAGGTTAATATCAGCTCTGAAAAAGAGATCACAAAACCACCGACAATAGCCCCCATTGGCGAACCGATACCCCCGACGATGACAGCTGCGAACATGGGTAACAGCATTTGATGGTAGGCGTTTGCCATAAAGCCTTTATCAAGACCATATAAAACCCCGGCAATGGTTGACAAAATTGCCACCAATACCCAGGTAACCCGAACAATCCTGTTGGGATCAATCCCTGACAACAGTGCCAGATCCTGATTGTCGGCATATGCGCGCATTGCTTTGCCCGTTTTTGTTTTCTGTAAAAAATAAAACACAAAACCAACCAGCAGAACCGCAATGGTTATGGTTAAAAATTGTGATGTTTTAATGGCCAGCCCCTCTGAAAGCCCTGTCATGGATTTAAATTCTCCGGCAGTGATAATAAATCGTGCCCCATCGGCAAAGACATGGTGTGTCGGACCCAGGATAAACCGAACAAGACCGCCCGTCACAAACATAACGCCCACTGATGCCATAACAACGGTAATGGGTTTGCTGTTTTGTTTCCTGTAGTAAGCGTATACAAATTTATCCGTCAGCAGGATATAGATGAGCGTGGCAACAATTGCCAGCGGCAGGGCCAGAAGCGCCGTTGGAATAAACCCCAGGGTAATGCCCCATTTTTGAAGCAGCCATGTCAATAGAATAGTGATCACCGTACTGAATGCCATGGTGTCACCCTGGGCAAAGTTGGCAAATCTTAAAATGGCATACACCAGGGTAACGGCCAAAGCACCTAAGGCCAGTTGTGATCCATATGCCAGAGCCGGCACGAATACAAAATTTAAGAGTAGAACAATGGAATTGAGAATATCGGTCAACTCAGGCATCTATCCTCCCAAAAAAGATCTGCGGACTTCAGGGTTTGCCAGAAGTTCTTTACCCGTACCCGTGTGTTCATTACATCCTGAGACCAGGACAAATCCTTTGTCGGCAATTTCCAGAGCCTGCCTGGCATTCTGCTCTACCATCAACACTGCCCTGCCCGATTTTTTTAAATTTAAAATATTGCCAAAAATTTCATCCATCACTTTTGGTGCCACGCCTGCCGTGGGCTCATCCAGGAGCATGATGGTTGGTTTTGTCATCATGGCCCTTCCAAAGGCAGCCTGCTGGCGCTGGCCACCTGACAACTGTCCCACCAGCTGATTTTTCCTGTCATACAGGATGGGAAAAAGGTCATAAACCTCTTCCAGGGTTTGTGATATATCGTCGTTCCTTAAAAAAGCACCCATTTCAAGATTTTCCTGTACAGTCATGGTGGGGAAAACATTGTCCGTCTGTGGTACAAAGGCAAGCCCTAAGCTTATTCTCTTTTGCACGGACAGCTTTGATATATCCCTTCCTTCCAGTGTTATGGAGCCGGAACTTGCTTTCAGCATGCCAAGCAGCACTTTCATGGCCGTTGACTTACCTGCGCCATTGGGCCCGACAATCACAGCCAGTTCACCTTTTTTCGCCTCAATTGTGCAGTCATTTAATATGGGCACACTCTGGTCATATGCGGCCACCATATTTTTCCCTGATAAATACGCCATTAAGCTGAATCCTTTTCTTTAATTCTCTTGCCTAAATATGCTTCAATGACCTGTGAATTATTTTTTACTTGTTCCGGTGTTCCTTTTGTTAAAACATTGCCGTTAGTAAGAACGATCACGGGATTGCAAAGCTTTGAGATAAAGTCCATGTCATGCTCGATCATACAGAAGGTGTAGCCGCGCTCTGCATTCAGCCGCAAAATGGCCTCACCAATATGGCGCAGCAAGGTCCTGTTTACCCCGGCACCCACCTCATCCAGCAAAACCACTTTGGCATCCACCATCATGGTGCGGGCGAGTTCCAGCAGCTTTTTTTGTCCTCCGGAAAGCCTTCCTGCTTTTTCATTCTTAAGGTGGGATATATTAAGAAACTTAACGACTTCTTCAGCCTTTTTCTGCAGTTTATTTTCCTGCTCCTGAATTTGCCGGCGCCGAATCCAGGAATTGATAATATTCTCTCCAAGCTGATCGCCCGGCACCATCATTAAATTTTCAAACACGGTAAGGGTGGGAAAGGGATGGGCAATTTGGAAGGTTCTTAAAAGACCTTTGTGAAATAAATTGTGTGCATCTTCGCCTGTTATGTCTTCTTCTTCAAGATAAATTTTACCGGATGTGGGTTTATACAGCCCGGCGATAAGATTGAACAAGGTACTTTTACCTGCGCCGTTGGGTCCTATCAGGCCGGTAATAGAACCTTTTTCAATATGCAGAGTGACGTTGTCAACGGCCTTTATACCGCCAAAGTGTTTGGAAATATTTTTTACTTTAATCATTTAAGAGCCTCTTGATTTACCTCATATGATCATGACAAATAAAAAGTGTCAAGGAAAATCCAGTCCCCAAAAAGGCAAACCCAACGTCTGTAAAGACTTTGCTGGAAACAGTTTCAGATAAAATTTTTCATCCACACAAGCTTTCATGAATTTCCAGGGAACCCATGACAGCGCTTATGTTTTGTGGAAAATAGGTCCTCTACTGATTTCCTGGGCGATCGTCGATGCTACCGGGACCCCTTCTCAACTTTTGTACTGAAGACAAAGACCGACCCCGACCTCTTTTATATTGGCAACCTGGGACAGGGCAATTTTTGATGCAAGGTCTGTACAATGGCAGGCATAAACCCTTTCGGCACAAAGGTCTTTAAAATAGGCGAGGGTCCCTTCAAGCTGGCATTTGGAAGGATTCAGCAGATGAAACCCTCCGATGACATCTAAAATGACCTGATCTTTACAGACCTTTCTGGCATATTCAATGATATTACAGATGCCGGCATGGGAACACCCCGTAATAATGACAAGCCCTGTTGAAGTTTTATAGATAAGGGCGGAATCATCCATAACCCTGTCCGCTTCATCTGACCCATCTTTTCGGCCAAAGGCCATCCCCCCTTCAAAATCATTTGCTCTGGGTATCTCCCCAAGAAAAATAAGATTCTCTGTCAAAAATTGAGGTTCTTTACTCAAGCGAAGTTCAAATTGTTTGGCAAGCTTTTCTTTTGAAATCAAAGAACCGATTTCCCTGGGACCATCCGTGGTGACACCGGTTAAGCTTTCCGGATGCGCCACCAGGACAGGCCGAGAAAATGGAAGCTGCTCAATTTCAAGTTCCGTAAGATACCGCAAAAAAGGTTCCATCCCCCATGTATGATCCAGATGGCTGTGTGAAAGGACGATATAATCCAGATGGGACAGGGTTTTCCCCATTTTATGGGCATTTTTGATAAAGATGTCTGAATAACCCGTATCAAATAAAACAGAACTATTTTCATCTTCGATCAAAAAGGATAACCCCGGTTCTGCCAGAAAATACCGATCAATTAAGGTATTATTGTCCACAAGGACAGTCAACTGCATGATGATTCCTCTTCTTTTATTAAAAGGTTAAAAGATGGCTCTCCTCGGATAAAAGATCCTTGTCCAGCACATGCTGCAGGATCTCTACTGCTTCGTCTATCTGGGCTTCATTGATGATAAAAGGAGGGCCGAACATAACCATATCGCCGGACTGCCCTCTGTTACATCCACCCGAATATTCAATGAACATGCCCTGTTTCATGCATTCTGCTGACACGCGGGCTGAAAATGCATATTTGGGATCAAGGGTTTTTTTAGTTTTTTTATCTTCAACAAACTCAATACCCCGCATCAACCCGAGTCCCCTGATATCCCCCACCAGGGGATGCGCCCTTAAATCCTGCAGTTTATGATCAAGATATTCACCCATTTTATGGCATCGCTCAACAAGATCATGCTCAGCCAGATAATCAATGGTTTTTGATACCACTGCACAGCCAAGGGGGTTGCCGCCCCAGGAATGCCCGGCACCAAACATACCTGAATTGTCGGCAATTTTTTGATGGATGGTATCCGGAACAGCCACGGCACCTATGGGGAAATACCCTCCCCCAAGTCCCTTACCCAGGGCCAGGATGTCAGGGGCAACATCAAAGTGTTCATAGGCAAACATTTTACCGGTCCGCCCCATTCCCGTCATTACCTCGTCATACATTAAAAGCACATCATATTTATCGCAAATTTCCCTGATGCGTTTAAAATATCCCTTTGCAGGCACGGCTCCGCAAAGGGACATGCCTGAAACAGGTTCTGCCAGGAAAACAGACACATTGTCAGGCCCGAGACACATAATTTCATTTTCAAGGGCATTGGCACAGTCCAGATCACAGGTTTCAGGTGTTTTATTAAACCAGCACCGGTAACAATAGGCCGGTGGGATATGGGTAAAATCATGAAGATAGGGTAAAAAATCCGATCTTCTGCCCGTGGCACCTGTCCAGGCCAGGGCGCCTGCCGTGCTGCCATGATAACTCTGCCATCTGGAGATCACACGGGACTTTAATGGTTTCCCATTATCCAGATGATATTTCCTGGCAATTTTAACGCCGATCTCCACAGCTTCTGTTCCCCCTGAAACAAAAAAAACCTTATCCATAGCATAACCGGAAGATTTACAGACCTTATGGGCAGCTTCTATCAGCGGGGGGTTTGTAAAATCAATGCGATGAACATATGCAACCTTTTTTGCCTGATCTGCGATAACCTTTGCCATTTCCTCAAGTCCATGGCCAAGATTACACAATATGGGACCGCCGGAAGCATCGATATATCTGTTGCCTTTATCATCGTAAAGATAAATACCCTTTGCACTATCAATGGAAACGTATTCTCGATTCAAGAAGAAGTGAAAGACATGGGAATCATCATTTGAACAGCTGTTTTTCATTCGTTTTCCTTCTAATTTTATGAATTCACAAAACCAGTGCAATTTGTGAAATATTTTTCTGCAAAGAACCCGACTGCAATTATCACAACAATTTATTGTGTTTTTTAATTTTTGTTGTCAAGGGAAAAAACAAAATAGCGGATCATCCTACCCCCTGCCTAAAATTTGGGCCAAATTGATAGTTTTGATTTTTATCTGTTTTTTTGCTATTTTCAAATTTCTGAACTTTGGCATTAAAAAGGACAAAAGGAAACAGCACAAATGAACTATGACTTTGAATCAACTGAAGCGTTTGCAAAAAAACTGGACAGCGAAGATATTTTAAGCGAATTCAGAAATAAATTTTATATACCGGAAGATACCATCTATATGGATGGAAACTCCCTGGGGCTTCTATCAAAAGATGCTGAAAAAAATATAACCCGGGTAACAAAAGAATGGAAACGAAATGCCATCAAGGGGTGGATGACGGGAGACAAACCCTGGTTTTATCTTCCCGAAGAGATCGGGAAAAAGTGCGCGCAGATAATCGGGGCAGATGAAAATGAGGTTATATTGACCGGTTCAACCACTGTTAATATTCATTCCATGATCAGTACATTTTACACCCCCCGGGGCAGTCGCACAAAAATTTTAAGTGATGAGTTAAATTTTCCTTCCGATATTTATGCGCTTAAGGGGCAGATTCGAATGAAAGGGCTGGATCCTGAAAAAGAACTTGTATTGATAAAGAGTAAAAACAGCCGCACCCTTGATGAAAAGGTAATTGCAGCATCCATGACCCAGGAAACGGCACTAATATTTTTGCCCTCCGTTCTTTACAGAAGCGGGCAGTTGCTTGACATGCCATACCTTATTCATGAAGCCCATAAAAAAGGAATTATCATTGGATTTGACTGTTGCCATTCAGCTGGTGTTATTCCACACAACTTTAATAAATGGGATCTGGATTTTGCAGTTTTCTGCAGCTATAAATATATAAACGGCGGTCCTGGAAGCCCTGCTTTTTTATATATAAATAAAAAACACTTTGATAAAAAACCATTGTTATCCGGATGGTTTGGTTGCGATAAAAACAAGCAGTTTAATATGGATATTGAATTTGAACACCAAAGAAGTGCCGGGGGGTGGCAAATTTCAACCCAGGGCGTGTTAAGTGCGGCTCCTGTTGAAAGCGCGCTGGAGACTATACTGGATGCAGGAATGGGTAACATAAGAGAGAAATCAAAAAAAATAACCTCCTATCTTGTTTATCTTGTAGAGGTTTTTCTGTCAAAAAAACCTTATGATTTTAAGATTGGAACCCCCCTTGACCCGGAAAAAAGGAGCGGTCACATTGCCCTTGAACACGAAACAGAAGCCGTACGCATAGGCAAGTCACTGTTAAATAACAAAATTATCCCTGATTTCAGACCGCCAAATATCATCCGGATTGCGCCCGTGCCCCTTTATAATACCTTTCATGAAGTCTGGGAAGTTGTTCAAACCCTCAAAAAAATAATGGATACAAAAGAATATCAAAATTATTCAAAAAATAGAGAAACTGTGGCTTAGAAAGAGTTGCAATATTTTTTTCCTTGATCATTTTTTTTTGCTTGACTAAGACAAGCCTTCTTTTTATAGTTGCAGAATTCATTATTGAAGTTGTAAGTATTTTGTACTAAACAATAATTTTTACTGGAGGGGATTACAAAAATGAAATCTTTTTTTAAGGCTTTAGCACTTGCATTAGTATTATTGATTGGCATTACCGCACCGGGCTTTGCCGGTGACACAATCAAACTTGGTTGTGGTGGTGTTATTTCTGGTGACTTGGCACCCTATGGCATTTCTGCTGTAAGAGGTGTTGAGATTGCAATTGAAGACATTAATGCCAAAGGCGGAATTCTGGGTAAACAAATTGAATTGCTGGTCGGTGATGATGTATGTAAACCTGAAGTCGCAGTTAACATGGCTACCAAGCTTGTATCAGATGGCGCACAGATGATTGTCGGCCATGTCTGCTCCGGTGCCACAATCGCTGCAAACAAAATTTATAAAGATGCAGGACTTCTAGTTATTTCCTCAGCATCCACCAATGACGACC
>Ga0307988_1002091_pt1 | contig 10313 bp, 5 predicted proteins | sample EllFjometagen183_FD_203166 | JGI IMG/M metagenome (GOLD analysis project Ga0307988, IMG submission 203166) | Marine microbial communities from Ellis Fjord, Antarctic Ocean - #183 | ecosystem: Environmental > Aquatic > Marine > Unclassified | place: Southern Ocean | collected 2014-10-08 | reverse complement strand
GCTAATAATAATAAAATACCTTTTCAGGATTTAATCCATGAAGCGGAATTAAACGATTTATTAAACAAATCAATTAACAAATTACCGGAAAGATGTCGCGAGATATTTATTCTTTGTCGTTTCGAAGGATTAAAAAACAAACAAGTAGCTGAAAAATTAAATATTTCGATAAAAACTGTTGAAATGCAAATTGGAATCGCGTTAAAGAAGCTGCGAATAAGTATTTCTAATCACAAGTCAATTAACTTGTTCGCAATATTTATTTCAAAATAATCCAATTTCATTACAGGGTAAATTTAACTCTTTTCGTCATAGTCTTAAATACAATAAAATAAATGACGAACTCAACAAAAGATATCGAAATATTAATCGGTAAATCTATTTCAGGAAATGCCACACCAGAAGAAAACAAGGAACTTGAAAGCTGGAAAGCAGTCTCCGATTCAAACCTTAAATTATACAATAGAACTTTAAAGACATGGGAGAAAAGCAAATTTATTTCACAATATGAAGTAAATAAGGATAAACTACAAATTCAGGTTGAAATAAATAAGCAGGTACAATTCAAATTTCAGAAATCGAGAAAAAGAAACTTATTTTACAAAATTGCCGCAATCTTAGTTATTCCAATAACGTTTGCATTTAGCTGGTATTTTGTTCAAAATCCCTATAATAATCTGCAAGAAAATCAATTTTGTGAAATTACATCTCCAAAAGGAAACGTATCAAAATGTATACTTCCGGATGGTACTGAAGTATGGATTAATACAGGCTCAACAATTACATATAATACGAATTATTTCAATAAAGATAACAGGGAAGTAAAACTTGAAGGCGAAGCATATTTTCATGTTTCCAGCAATAATCAAAAGCCATTTAAAGTAATTACACCCTTAGGAAATGTTAACGTTACCGGAACAGAGTTTAATTTAAAATCCTATTCAGAATCAAATAAATTCGAAACTGTTTTAGAAAAAGGAAAGGTTGAATTATGTTTCCGTTCAAACAGTCAACAATTTGTAGATTTACTTCCAGGGGAAAGGGCTGTATATAATTCGAAAAAAAGTAAAATTATTATTACTAAAGTAGATCCAGAAATTTATTCATCATGGAGAAATGGGGAAATCATATTTAAAGATGCAACACTAAACGACTTAATAATAGAACTGGAAAGAATTTACGACATAAAGTTTTATTTAAAAGACAAAAGTATTGGAGAATTTAGATTTAGGGGAATGTTTTGTTACAAAAATAATTTAATTGATGCACTGGAAAAGATTAAGAAAACTGCTGAACTGGAATATTATATTGAAAACAAAGAAGTAAAATTAACAAAAAGACAAACGAATTAAACTAAAACCATTGCTTATGAAACAAAAGACCTGACTTGATTTTTAAACGGCTTATTCATAAAAAAGAGGGAATATTTGCAGTATCCCCTCTCAAAATTTTCAATAGCCGTATTTCATGCTAATTCAATTTTATTAATTAAAAACTTTCGAATTTATGAAAAAAAAATTACAGAGTATGGGAATACTAAATTCCCATGCTAAAAAAACGTGGTTAATTATGAAAATAACTGTTATACTCATTGTACTTTCAGTTTTTTCATCAACAGCAAGTGTGTACTCACAAAGTGCTAGGCTGAACTTAAAGATGAAAAATACACGGATAGCTGACGTGTTTGATGCTATCGAGCAACAATCTGAGTTCTATTTTTTTTACAATCGGGATTATTTCGACGATAATAAAAAAGTAGATGTAAATTTCAAAGGGGAAAAAATAGAAACTGTACTTGATGAACTTTTTAATGGTGAATCTGTGACTTATGAAATTGCGGATCGCAATATTCTTATTAGAATTAATAAAGATTCAGGTATTTCACAACAACAAGAACAACAACAAGAACAACAACAACAACCAAAAACCATTCAGGGAAAAGTTACAAACGAACAAGGGGAAAGTTTACCAGGTGTTTCCATTATTATTAAAGGAACGACTATTGGAACAGTTACAAACATTGATGGAAGTTTTATTTTAAATATTCCTGATAATGCCGAAACCCTTGTTTTTAGCTTTATTGGGATGAGGTCAGAAGATGTGATAATTGGCGACCAATCTGTTTTTACTATTACACTCAAAGAAGATGTAATTGGAATTGATGAGATCGTTGCGATTGGTTATGGAGTTGTAAAAAAATCGGATTTAACAGGTTCAGTTTCCACTATTAAGGCAGAGGATCTCGAAAATGTTAAAATGCAGTCCATAGACCAGGGATTGGCGGGTAGAGCTGCAGGTGTCCAGGTAATAAGTTCGTCTGGTGTTCCCGGATCGGCTCCAGCCGTTAGGATTCTCGGTACAACATCGTTGCAAGGTGCCAACGAACCTCTTTATGTAATTGATGGATTCCCTATTTATGCTGGCGGTGGAAGTGGAAACACCGGCGGACAAGATGGGTCTGATAATATTAGTGGTATATCCAATATCAATCCGAACGATATAGCCAGTATTGAGATACTTAAAGATGCTTCTGCAACTGCAATTTATGGTGCTAGGGCTGCCTAACGGTGTAGTACTTATTACAACTAAATCAGGTACATTTGGAACCGACAAAATATCGTTTTCAGCGAATTATGGTATGCAAAATGTGACTAAGAAATATGATGTTATGGATGCCTACAATTATGCGTTGTTGCAAAATGAAGCTGTTGTAAACGATGGAGGAGGTGCTATATATTCACAAGGAGACTTGTCAGAAATCAAGGCTAATCCAGAATTGGCCACAAATTGGCAAGATGAAATATTTGTTACTGCACCAACACAAGAATTTAATATTGCGTTTACGGGAGGAGATAAAAAAACCAATTATGCCATAACTGGTGGTTATCTTAAACAAGAAGGTATTGTAAAAAATACAGATTACGAGCGTTTTACTGCAAGGATTAATCTTAGTCGTCAGATGAATGATTGGTTAAAAACAGGAACACACTTAACCGCCAACAGAATTTTTTCTAACCAGCAAAGAGTTGATGGTGGCGCTGTAATCAGGGGGGCGACTCAATTCAATCCCATTTTCCCAATTATGGAGGGAGAAGGTTATTCTTTTGTGCCGTTAAACGATGGTGGTTACACAGATGTAAACGATGGGATACTTATAAACAACCCGCTTGCCACGGTTAATGAAGTTCTTCGTCAAACCCAAAGAAATGGATTTCTAGGAGACGTTTTTATGGAAATAAGGCTTACACCTCACTTGATTGCTAAAGTAACTGGTGGCGTTAATATTTCAAATATTAAAAATGACACTTACTTACCAATGTCAACTCGTGAAGGTGTTGGAGTTTCGGGTCAAGGAACTATTGGCTATAGTTTAAACCAAAACTGGTTGAATGAGAATACCTTAAGTTATATAAACGATTTTGGCGACCATTCAGTAAGTGCAGTAGTTGGTGCAACATTCCAAGAAAATATGTTCGAGAACGTATCCGCTTCTTCTCAGGGATATACGAATGATATTCTTCAGGAGAACAATTTGGATGGAGCAGAAGTTTACAACCGGCCTAATTCAAGTAAAACAAGATGGGGCCTAATATCATATCTGGGACGTGTAAATTATTCATATCAAGGCAAATACCTTGCTACATTAGCAGGGAGGATCGATGGATCTTCAAGGTTTGGAGTCGACAATAAATATGCTTTCTTCCCTTCAGGTTCTTTGGCGTGGAGAGCAAGTGAGGAAGACTTTATTAAAGAATTAAATATTTTTTCAAATTTAAAAATGCGCGCAAGTTTCGGATATACTGGTAACCAGGAAATAGGACTATATAACTCTTTGCCAACTACAGGAACACAAACCTATACATTCGGAGATGGTTCTCTTGCAACCGGGGTAAGTCCCAATAAAATTCCAAACCCGGGATTACAATGGGAAAAGACCAGACAATTTGACATGGGTGTTGACATGGGATTTTTTAACAATAGGCTAGGTGTAATTATTGATTATTACCATAAGAAAACAACCGAAATGTTGTATAGCGAGCAAACACCTTTTTCTTCAGGTTTTACAAGTTATCTAAACAACATTGGTAGTATGCAAAATCAAGGGCTTGAGCTTGAAATCAGAGGTGATATATTTACAGGAGATTTTAAATGGGATGCCAATTTTAACATATCTGCAAACCGAAACAAAGTACTCAGTCTTGCAGGTGTCCTGTATAAAGATGTTGGTGCATTCCAGGGCGACTTAAAAATCGATTCTTGGTCTAGACGAATTTGGGTAGGAGAATCGATTGGTGCTTTCTTTGGCTGGCAATTTGATGGATTATTCCAAGATCAGGCAGAAGTTGATGCGCACAACCAGACAATTGGTAATGCATGGGTAGGTGGAAGAAAATACAAAGATGTATCAAGTGAGGATGACAACCCTGATGATGGTAAATACACTGGGGATCCAGATGGTAAGATCGATAATTCCGATAGACAAGAAATTGGCAATGCACTTCCGGATTTCATTGGAGGGATGAATAACAATTTCTCATACAAGAATTTTAATCTTAATGTCTTCTTTCAATGGTCAGTAGGAAATGATATCTTTAGTTACGATAAAACCCAGCTTACCCTGGGAACAGGTGGCCAGAATGTGTATGCCTACATGGTGGATCGCTGGACTCCTTCAAACCCAAGTAACGAGTTTCCAAAAGCTACAACCAACAGACAGATTGTAATTAATGACTACTATATAGAGGATGGTTCGTACCTAAAAATAAAGAACATAGTATTTGGATACACTTTCCCGGAATCAATGGTTAAAATTGTTGACAGGCTTAATGTTTATTGTTCGTTAAACAACTTTATCACTTTCACAAACTATTCAGGATTCGATCCTGAGGTGAGCTACAGAGGTGCTTCGAATCTGACCATGGGAGAAGATTACAGTACTTATCCTCAATCGAAAACAGTAATGTTTGGTGTTAAGGTTGATTTTTAATGTTTAAAAAATGAAAAAGTATAATATTATGAAAAAGATAATATGTTTGTTATTAATAGTTTTGCCTGCAACATTATTTAATTCCTGTGACGAATTCCTGGAAGAAAATCCGGTTGACAGGTATGTAGTAAGCAATGTTTATACAGATGAGTCGGGAGCAATCGCATCAGTAACCTCAATATATAATCAATTGTATAATTTGTACGAAAGATATATGTATATGGTATTTGATCTACCCGTAGATGATGAGAAAAATGGGCAGGGTATGCCAAACCAATACCTTCAGAATTTTGAGTACATGAGATATACACCAAACAATACCTTTGTGCGAAATTTTTGGAGATACTGCTATAGTGGAATATTCAGGGCAAACAATGCACTTGAACAAATCCCTGAAATTGAGATGGATGAAACACTTAAGACAAGGTTGATGAATGAGGCTAAATTCCTAAGGGCATTATATTTCTTTAACCTTGTAAGGGCATTTGGTGATGTACCCCTACCAATTGGAACAAGCGTAGAAGAAACTGTAACGGCACGTATTCCCTTAAGTGAAGTATATGCACAGATCATAAGTGATTTAAATGATGCAAAAGCATTGCCCAAAAGTTATTCAGGATCGAATATGGGCAGGGCAACCAGTGGAGCAGCTTCTGTACTTTTAGGGTATGTTTATGTAACAATGAAAGACTGGAATGCAGCGGTTACGGAGTTAGGTGCAATTGTTAACAACGAAAGTTCTTTTGGGTACGGACTTTGGGACGATTTGAAAGATAATTACAGGATTGCAACAGAAAATGGCAAAGAATGCGTATTTAATGTACAGTTTGCAGAAACTCCTTCAAACGGAAATGGAGACATGGCACTTTCGGGTCCAAAATATACCCTGCAGGCCGACTATGGAATTATAGCTATTCCTGGAATTAATGGTTGTAACGAAGCGGATATCCCATGCGAAGAACTATACAGTCAATATGATGTTGAAGACCAAAGAAAAACCATAATATTTAGTAAAGAATTTGTAAGTCCTCTCAATGGGCAGACTTATTATACACAAATCCCAGTATATCATTCACATTGGGAAGATGGAGAGACTGTCGCAGGAAATTCAGATGCAAATACCTTTGTTCTTCGCTATTCTGATGCACTGATGTTATATGCAGAATCCTTATGCGAAAACGGAGATCCTGCAGCGGCTTATACTCACCTTCAAAGAGTCAGAAGCAGAGCATATAAAAATGATCCCAAAGGCATTCTTGAAGGTGAAAAAACACAGGGAAATGTTAGAGCATGGGTGCGCCAGGAGCGTTGGCAAGAATTTGCCCACGAAGGTAAAAGATGGTTCGATCTGGTGCGTTGGGATATTTTGAAAGAGAGAATGTTTGAACATGCTGAAAATGAAGTTGCTATTGGTGGTTACGAATCGCACAAAAAAATGGAAATTCAAGCCAATTTTAAAGATGCCATGAACCTAATGCCAATTCCTCAGGCTGAGCTTGATGCAAACCCATTATTGGAGCAAAATCCGGGGTGGTAATGATATGAATTATCATGATTTTAGGATTAATACTTGTTAAAATATTACTAAATAGTAATGTGAGATATTCAGGCTTTAAATTGGATGACTAGTCCTAAAATAAGATTTGATATTTTGCGGATTAAAGATACTAAAATAAAAACCATGTTTAGTTTAGTTATTTTATAAAGAATGGCTTTCAGGTTTTCCTGAAAGCTTTCTTTTTTGTAAACTTGCAATACATAATTTTCAATTTAAATTACATAAAAATAAATCATGAACCGAAATCTACTTAAATCAATTACGCTTATTGTAGCGGGGCTAATAATTTTTGGATGTAGTATTCCACAAAAAGAAGAAGCTCAAAAACCCAACATCTTGTATATAATGAGCGACGACCATGCTTATCAGGCAATTAGCGCGTATGGACACGGGTTAAACGAAACACCAAACATAGACAGACTTGCTGAAGAAGGTGCTCTTTTTACACGAGCAACGGTTACCAATTCAATTTGTGCGCCAAGCCGGGCAGTGCTTCTTACCGGAAAACACAGCTTTGTAAACGGAAAAGTAGATAACATGCAACCATTTGACTGGGATCAGGAAAATTTCCCAAAAATACTCCAGGCAAACGGCTATCAAACAGCTATGATTGGAAAAATTCATTTAAATGGAATTCCACAAGGCTTCGACTTTTCTATGGTTCTTATGGGGCAAGGGCATTATTACAACCCCGATTTTTTTATCGAAGGCGAAAAAACACGAATTGAAGGATATTGTACCGAAATTATTACTGAAACCGCACTCGACTGGCTCAAAAATAAACGTGATCAAAGCAAACCATTTTGTATGCTTTATCATCAGAAAGCTCCGCATAGAAACTGGTTGCCTGCACCTAAATATGTGAATTTGTACGACGATGTTACTTTTGAACCGCCAGCTAATTATTTCGACGATTACGAAGGACGTGGTACAGCTGCAAAAGAACAGGAAATGGAAGTTGACGGCCATGCAATGTGGGGACACGATTTTAAATTAATTGTAGATCCAAACGGAGATACAACAAATTTCATTCGAGATATTAATAGAATGAATGAGGAACAACGTGCCAATTGGATGGCTGCTTATGAAAGTGAAAATCAGGAATTCTTAGACAGTAAACTGGAAGGTAAAGAATTGGGTCTTTGGAAATTTAACCGCTATATTAAAGATTATTTACGTACCATAAAATCGGTTGACGATGGAGTTGGAGAAGTATTAGATTATTTAGAGGAAGCTGGTTTGGCTGAAAATACAATTGTAATTTACACCTCCGACCAGGGGTTTTATTTGGGTGAACACGGCTGGTTTGATAAACGTTTTATGTACGAAGAATCGTTCCGCACTCCACTTTTAATGCGTTATCCAAAAGAAATTAAACCTGCAACAACAATCGATAAATTGGTTCAAAACTTAGACTTTGCACCTACATTTTTAGATTATGCAGGTATTGAAGCACCGGAAGATATGCAAGGTGACTCGTTCAGAAAATTAGTGAGTGGAGAAACAAATGAGTGGCGCGATGCAGTTTATTACACTTACTACGAATATCCATCGGTGCACATGGTAAAACGCCATTACGGTGTTGCAACCGAACGATACAAATTAATGCATTTTTACTACGATATTGATGAATGGGAAATGTACGATTTAGAAACCGACCCATCGGAAATGAAGAATATTTATGATGAACCAGAATATGTTGAGGTTCAGAAAATGCTTCATGAAAAATTAGTTGAACTTCGCGCGTATTATGGCGACAGTGACGAAAACGATCAGAAATTTTTGAAATCTTATTTGGATCAACAAGAAAAAAACAGACAAAGACGAGCGGGAAATAATTAGTTAATAATACACAAGAAATAAGAATTCCACCCATCGAAAGTCGGGTGGTTTTTTTATGGGTACCGATTTAAATTAACAGAGGTTTTTTCAGTATAGCCTTAATTTGTATTTTAGCAAAAATTAAAAATCAATTGGTTTCATAATATTATAAAATGAGGAAAACCATATATCTTTTACTTCTTATAATTATTGTATCGTGCACCGAATCTACTCGATTCGAAATAATTTCTTCTCAGCAAACAGGAATTGATTTTAATAATTACATGGAGGAAAGCGACAGTTTATTAATAATCAGTAATGGAGCCGGTTTAGGAATTGCTGATTTGAACAACGATAATTTGCAAGACATAATATTTGCTGGAAATAAGGTTTCTCCACGTATTTATCTTAATCAAGGAGATTTCAAATTTAAAGATATTACTTCCAATTTTGTTGGACTCACAAATAAGCAATGGTTTAGCAGTGTTACCATTAACGACATTAATAGTGACGGATGGCCTGATGTTTATTTCACATCAACTGTTGGTAGTAATTACGTGGACCGGAAAAACAGCTTATGGATTAATAGTGGAGACAAAAACGGTGAGGATCCTACATTCACCGAGCAAGCCGAAGAATATGGTATTGCCAACATGGATCCTTCGATTGATGCTGCATTTTTCGACTACAACAGAGATGGATATCTTGATCTTTATATTTTGAATAGTAGTATAATCCAAAGGTCAAGTTCGTCGTACCGCCCAAAAATAAAAGATGGAAGCTCGCAAAATAACGACAGACTTTATAAAAATAATGCCGACGGAACATTCACCGATGTTACAAAAGAGGCGGGAATAGTTCATGAAGGATTTGGACTCGGACTCGCAATTGGCGACGTTAACAAAGATGGATTTCCTGACGTTTATATTTCTAACGATTACCTTACAAACGACCTTTTTTATATCAATCAAAAAAACGGAACTTTTAAAAATGAAATAAGAAAATATTTGTCTTATCAAACTCATTCGTCGATGGGTAACGATATGGCCGATGTAAATAACGACGGGAATTTGGATATTTACACAATGGATATGTTGCCCGAAAGTTATTACAAAAAGAAACAAACAATTAATGGTTTCAATTACAGTCGCTATTTATTTGACGAAAAATTTGATTACGAGCATCAATATTTGAGGAACATGCTTCAACTTCATAATGGATTCTTGAATGGTGAAATGATTCCTTATAGCGAAGTGGGTCAAATTACAGGTATTTACCAGACCGAATGGAGCTGGTCGCCATTATTTGCAGATTTCGACAACGACGGTGACAAAGACCTGCTTGTTGCCAACGGATATCCGAAAGATATGACTGATAAGGACTGGGCAATTATGAGAGCTAAACTTCAAAGTACAAATTCGAGTGAACACGATATTATTAGTCTTTTGCCCTCGGTTAAAGTGGCGAATATGGCTTTTGAAAATAAAGGAGAATTAAATTTTATAAAAAAAACCGATTGGCTGCCCGAAATTCCATCCTACTCATACGGGGCATCTTTTGTAGATCTCGACAATGATGGTGATTTAGATTACGTGGTAAATAACTTTAACGACAAGGCATTTATTTACAAGAATAACACTATGGAAACTTCAGATGGAGGAGTACATTTTATTAAAATCAAACTGAAAGGAAAGTATGGAAATACAATGTCACTTGGAGCAAAAGTAGAATTTTGGCAAAATACAAAGTACCAGTTTGCCGAACATTTTTTATCAAGAGGATATGCATCTTCCGTCGATCCAGTTATCCATTTTGGGTTCTCACAAAATGTAGCCATCGATTCAATTAAAATAACCTGGCCAGCGACAGGAAATATTACTTTATTGAAAAATGTTGAAATAGATCAAACCATTGAATTATCCGAAACTAATTCTTCTCCGGTTAAAA
>Ga0307988_1002089_pt1 | contig 10326 bp, 5 predicted proteins | sample EllFjometagen183_FD_203166 | JGI IMG/M metagenome (GOLD analysis project Ga0307988, IMG submission 203166) | Marine microbial communities from Ellis Fjord, Antarctic Ocean - #183 | ecosystem: Environmental > Aquatic > Marine > Unclassified | place: Southern Ocean | collected 2014-10-08 | reverse complement strand
TGATAATCAATCTTTGAGTGTCACTGTGACTGATGTTGCAGATACCAACAACACCCCGACAGTTGAAGCGACAATCCCTGATCAGACTCTTGCGGAAGACTTTGCTAGTTACACCATCAATCTGAATTCTGCCTTCGTCGATGCTGAGACCGCCGATGTTGACCTGAACTATAGCGTCAGTGGCAACAGCAACATTAATGTCAACATTGCCAGTGGCATTGCTACGATCAGCAACACCGCCAACTGGAACGGCAGTGAAACCCTGACCTTTGCTGCCACCGATACAGGTTCCGCAACTGTCAGCCAAAATGTGCTGTTTACCGTCAATCCGGTCAACGATGCGCCGACCGGCAGTGTCACCATCAGTGGGGCATCGATTGAAGCGCAAACCTTAACAGCGGCAAACAGCCTTGCCGATGCTGATGGTCTGGGAGCAGTGAATTATCAGTGGCAACGGGATGGAGCCAATATTGCCGGGGCGACAGCGGCCAACTATCTCGTTCTGGGGTCTGATGTTGCCCACAATATCCGCGTTGTCGCAACCTACACCGATGGAAATGATAGCGCGGAAACAGTCAGCAGTGCTGCGGTTATGCCGACGGCTGTGGTTGTCGACGAACCGGTTGATGAGATAACAACGACTATTGATCCGCTGGATGAAGAACCCGCGCCGATTGAGGATGCACCCGTAGAAGATCAAATTCAGGATAATCCCACTGAGGAAATTCTGGTGGAAGATGATCTGCAGTATTTTGAGGACGATGGAGCGCTGCAGGAACCAACGGAAGAGATCGAGTTTATTGCTCTGGACGAGGACCCCCATGCAGAATTAACTGAAGATGTGAGAGATTCTGTCGAAGAGTTAAGGGCAGGGGACCAGCGGGTGCGTCCGGATGAGGATCGTTCCTACAGCTATTTTGATAATAATCTGTATAAAGAAATCCTCTCAAACAACTATTTGGATTTTGAATATCAGGCTCCGATAAATTTTCTGAACCTGGATAAGTTTGATGATTTCAGCGGTATTGATTTTGAAAGTGACAATCTGGAGCGGATCGTTTCCCAGGGCGATTATGATCTGCTCCGGCAGGAAATTGATGAGGCTTTCACCGATGAGGTTAAGGCTGAAGGGGTAAAAACCAAGCTGGTGACCTTTACCACCACAGCCTTCAGTGTCGGTATCGTCAGTTATCTGTTACGGGCCGGTTCTTTTGCCGCCAGTTTTGCCTCGACGCTGCCGCTGTGGCGCGGGTTTGACCCAATTGTCGTGTTCTCCGGTAAAAAGAAACAGGATAAAGATGTGAATGAGCTGCCTGACACAGAGGAACAGACTGCGGATGCTCTTTTTGAGGGGGATGAGGAATGATCTTTAAAAGCCCGACAATACGGCTGAGCTTTGTGCTGGCTTTGCTGTTGCTCAATCTGCTGTTTTTGGCCAATCTGATCGGTTTTATTCCCAATCGTTCTGAGCTGGCTCTGGAGGTGCGGAAAAGTTTTAGTGAGTCACTGGCCCTGCAGTTCTCTGCGGTTGCCGATACCGGCGCGTTTCAAACGATTCAGGATACCTTGCGGGCGGTTGTTGACCGCAATGAGGATCTGCGTTCGGCAGCGATTCGGACTGCTGATGGTCAACTGTTGGCTTTGGCGGGGGATCATCTGGCTCATTGGGAAATGCCACCCGAGGGAAAATCAACCCCGACACATATTCTTGTGCCGATTTTCAGAAACGATAAAAAGTGGGCAACGGTCGAATTGCGCTTTGAACCCCTGTGGATGGGAAGTCTAGCGGGCGGGATCTTCCATTCTTTTGCCGGATTTCTGGCGTTTGTCACCTTGAGCGCTTTTGTCGGTTATTTCTTTATCCTCAAAAGAACTCTGCGCGAACTTGATCCGGCTTCAGTTATCCCGGAACGGGTGCAGAAGGCCTTTGATGTGTTACAGGAAGGCATTCTGGTTCTGGATGCCAAAGAACAGATTGTGATGGCAAACAAGTCTTTTGCCCTGCTGTTCAAAAAAACACCGGCGGAACTGATTGGTCGCAAGGGATCGGAATTGGGCTGGCAAGATTGCCAGAATCCGCAGCAGGTCAAAGAGCTGCCATGGGTCAGGGTCATCCATGAAGGACTGGAACAGAAAAGCGCATCATTGAAGTTGATAAACAGTCTCGGCAGTGAAATAAAGTTAACCGTCAATGCTGCAATCCTGACCGACAACGCGGGAAAATGTCGCGGCAGTCTGGTGACCTTTGATGATATCACCCGGATCGAAGAAAAAAACTTTGAACTGAGCCACTTGGTCGAAAAACTGCAGCTGTCGCAGGATGAACTTCAGGTGAAAAGCCAGGAGTTGGAATTTCTGGCGAATCGCGATCCTATGACTCTCTGTTTGAATCGACGTTCTCTGGATCGGAATTTCAGCGGCTTGTTCAGTGATGCAAAAATTAGCAATACGGAATTATCCTGTCTGATGGTCGATATTGATTTGTTTAAATCTGTCAATGACCGCTATGGTCATTCTGTCGGCGACCAGGTGATCAAGGGGATTGCTGATGTTCTGAAAACCTGTACCCGCGACGTTGATTTGGTCGGACGATACGGCGGTGAAGAATTCTGTGTGATTTTGCCCGATCTGGATCTGGAGCAAGCGGCCAAAATTGCTGAACGGATTCGTTATACGATAGCGAAAAAACCTTGTGCTGGTGTTGAAATTACCGCCAGCTTGGGGGTTTCTTCTCTTGAGGGAAATGCCAATAAGCCGGACGAGCTGATCAACCAGGCAGATAAGGCCCTCTATGCGGCAAAAAATAGCGGGCGCAACCGGGTTATGACCTGGGGTGGCGAAGATCCGGACGCGTTGGTTCAGAGCGCAGAGAGCTCCGCTGCAGGGGAGCATGCTGTTGCGGATAGCACTGCTGACGAAAAAACGCAATTGCAACGCCGGGTTCTGGATTTAGAAGGACAACTGGAAAAGCGTAATATTGAATTTGAGCATTACGAAATGTACGACTTCAAAACCGGTCTGCCGACCCGCTCGCTGTTTGAAGACCGTATCAGACACGAAATTGCCAGAGGTAGACGTAAAGACTCTCTGGTTGTGGTTCTGGCGATTAACGTGGAAACGATCAAGCAAATCCATGAAACGCTTGGTTACAAAACGGCTGAATTATTGGTGAAGGCCTGCGGGGAACGGTGCAATGATGTGCTGCGTGAGGATGTTGATACTGTTTCCGTGATTGAGGACGATGGTGGTATTTCCTCGGTTTCTTTGATGAGCCAGACAGAATTTGGGATTTTGTTGACCGATATTAAGCAGGTTGAAAATGTGACTTGGGTGGTCAAGCGACTCCTAGATTCACTTGCACAGCCATTCAATATTAAAGGCAATGAGATCTATACTTCTGCCCATATCGGCGTGAGTATTTTCCCCCATGATGGTCACACCGTCGAAGACCTGTATAGCAGTGCCATAAATGCCTGCAGCTATGCACAGAAGCTAAAAGGGGGGGAACGTTACCTGTTCTCATCGCAGGAATTGAATGAACAGGCGACAAAACAGCTGAAGATTGACAGCGCCTTGCATGTGGCAATTCAGAACGATGAACTAGAGTTGCACTTTCAACCACAGATTGAAGCAAAAACTGGCCGGATCGCTGGGTTTGAAACTTTGCTGCGCTGGAATAGTGCTGAGCTGGGATTAGTTTCGCCGATTGATTTCATTCCGGTTTCTGAACAATCAGGCCTGATTGACCGTCTGGGAGATTGGGTTTTATATCAAGCCTGTAAGCAGCTCAGAACTTGGCTGGATATGGATCTAGATGTCGGTACGCTAGCCGTTAATCTGTCCGGAGTACAGCTGCGACAGAAAAATCTGGCTACTCGGATCCAGAGCATTCTGAATGAATTTAACCTGGAAACGCACATGCTGGAAATTGAACTGACCGAGAGTTCGTTGGTTAACTCCTTTGATAAAGGGTTTACTGTGCTGAATCAGATTAAAGAGTTGGGGCTGCGGATCACCATGGATGATTTTGGTACCGGTTACTCTTCCTTGTCCTATTTAAAAAATATCCCGCTATCCTGTTTGAAAATCGACCGCTCCTTTACGGCGGATATCGGCAAGGATGATATCTCGGAAAAACTGATTGCTTCGATTATTTCGATGGCTAAGGGACTTGGGATGGAAGTGGTGGCCGAAGGGGTTGAGGAAGAATATCAGGCCGTTCATTTAATTGCGTTGGGGTGTGACTATTTGCAGGGTTATTATTATAGTCGGCCAATTCGAGCGACAAAGGTCGAAGAAATTTTACAACAACAACTAGCCGTTTGATATAAAGAGCCTATGGAAACGATGAATAGCGAAGCAATACTGCAGAAAATCGAGCAATCAGCGCAACTGATTTCACTGCCAGAGATCTATCTGCACTTGCGCGAGCTGCTGGCCGATCCAGACTACACCATGGCAGAAGTGGCCATTCTGGTTGGGCGGGATCCTGCCTTGGCAACGCGTTTTTTGCGCGTGGTGAACAGCCCACTGAATCGCAGGGCGAAAAAAATTGAGACGGTCAGCCATGCGGTCAGCCTGCTGGGTAGCCGACAAGTGCATGATATCGCTCTCGGTGCAGCCATTGCTGAGGCTTTTGACGGGGTGCTTATTGACTTGATGAGTATGAAACAGTTCTGGCAGCGGAGTGTCTATTGTGCGGTGACTGCCCAACAACTCGCAGCAGCCAGTGATGAGATAGATAGCGAACGGCTTTTCGTCATGGGGCTGTTGCATGACATTGGCCATCTGTTTATGTATTTGGCAATTCCCTCAGAGGCGCAGCAAGCTATTCTGCAAGCACGAGAGCAAGAAGTGCCTTTGTATCAAGTGGAACGTGAACTGTTGAACTTTGACTATTCACAAGTGGGGAGCAATATGATGCGTAAGTGGAATTTGCCTAAAAGTCTGCAGATGACAACCCGTTTTCATGTGGAACCGAATATTTCCGGACAGTTCCCCTTGGAAACAGCGCTGTTGCATCTGAGTTCTTTACTGGTACAATCTGACCTTGAAAATGGGCAATTTGGTACAGGGGCTTTTGTTGCTGATGAGAGCGTTTGGTCCACCACTGGATTGACAGTTGAGCAATGCCTGTCTGTCCAGAGCGAAGCTGCTGAGCAGTTTGATGCTGTTGCAAAGAGTCTTTTTCCATAGGTGATGATGATGCTTTTTCCAGAAATACATAGACGCTCCGGTTGTCTACTCAGTCAATTATGTTTTTTGCTGGTGGCCACAATCTGTTTTGGTTTTTTGCATCCAATATTGGCCGCTGCTGAGACGATCACCCCGTATATGACTGTTGAACAGGCACTCAAACACAGCCCACAGCTCCAGGCGTTAAACCATAGTCAGCAAGCTGCTCAGTTCGATCTTAAGCAATCCCGTGGACGTTATCTGCCTTCGGTCGATCTGTCGCTCGGTTATGGCTCGGAGCAGCATAGTGACAGTGCCACTCGGAGAGCTGGCTCTGATCCGAACGATAGTGATTGGAGTTCACGGGGTGATGCGGCACTGCGGTTAACCCAGAAAATCTACGATGGTGGAGAAACCAGTCAGCAGGTTGAAATTCAACAGGCGCTGCTGGATTCAGCAAATTTTCAAATTAAGAGTGCCGCACAGGGTGTTGCTCTGGGTGCAATTACAGCCCATCTCGATGTTTTTAAACAACGTGAGTTGGTTGACTTGGCTAAAAAGAATCTGCACGCTCACCAGGATATCCATCAGTCTCTGGCGGAGCGCGAGCAGGCTGGAGCCGGAAATATTGCAGATGTGACTCAGGCACAGGCACGCATGGCACGAGCCCAATCAACTCTATATCTCAGTAACGCCGATCTCAGTAAGTCACTGGCCAATTATACTCGGATGGTGGGAGTGTCTCCAAGGTCTGAAAATATCACTTATGCAGGAGTCCCGGAAACGCTGCCCAAAACCCTGGAAAAAGCTTTGGAGCTGATGGTCCAGGGGAATCCAGAACTGCAGGTCATGGCCGCTGCCCTGGTTGAGGCTGACGCCAGAGTCGCTCTGGCACGCTCACCTTATAAACCAAAAATAGATATTCAGCTTAGCAGCCGCTACAACGATCAGCTAGAGGGGGATCGATCTTGGCAAAACACCAATGATGCCATGCTGAATCTTAGCTGGAATTTGTTCAACGGTGGCCAGGATAAAGCCGGAGCAGCAGCAGCCCTAGCACGTAAGTATCAGAGCCGTTCAACCCGGGACGATAAATTGTTTGAGCTGCAGGAGGCAACTGCAGCAGCCTGGGCAACCTATAAATCTCTCCACGGACAGAAGGTTGCTTATCGGGATGCGGTTGATTACAGCCAAAAGACCTTTGATGCTTATTTGCATCAATTTTCCGTTTCTCAGCGCAGTCTCCTGGATGTTTTAAGTGCCGAAAATGAATATTTCCAATCAGCCAGCCAACTGGTCAGCGTCACTGTCAACGAGACGCTGGCTGCCTATCAGATATTGGCGTTAACAGGAAATCTCCAGGTTCCCCGTTGCTCAGGGGGCAGGGAATACCCTGAAGATTTACAGTGGCTGAAACAAGCACTGGAAGTCCCTAGTGTCACACCATCGGTCTCGACAGCTGCACAAAAAGAACCACTTCCGGAACAGAGCATTCAGGAATTGATCAACCGCTCGACCATTGCTTGGGAAGGGCAGGATGTGGAAGCATACCTGGCCTGTTATAGCCAACAGTTTACTCCGGAGAGTGACAACTCCTACCAGGATTGGCAGCGGTTACGCAGCAGGAAATTAACGACCCCCCTATTCATTGACTTAGCTATCAGCGATCTACAAATTAAGCGTCAGTCCAACACTGTTTATCGTGTGAATTTCATGCAGCGCTACCAGAGTGATCGCTATAATGATAAGTTGAATAAAAAACTGCTGCTGAAATGTCAGAATGAAACCTGGAAGATTATCAGTGAGCAAGTCGCCCCCAATACGACAGTGATCCTTCCTTCGATCACATCCACAGAACAGAATGCGGATATGCGTGAAAGCAGTCAGGATGGAGCAGGACATGACCTGACAGGCCGCGAGTTACTGCCAGCCTATACCGTTAAGATCGGCCCTTGTATAAACGCACAGGAGGTTGATTCTGTCCGTGAGATATTGCACACGCTAAAGTTGAACTTTAATCAAAGTACGGGGATAGGGAAAGTTAAAGTGATACGTTTGCTTGGGGGGATTTACCCTGCAGCAGAAGCGCACGACAAGCTGTCAAAAATCAAGAAACAAGTAAACGATGCCTATCTCCTTCCTGAAAAAAACCACCAACTCGGACTTTATCTGGGATCATTCCATAACGCTGAGCGAGCTACTCGATTTGCTGATAAACTTTCCCAAAGAGGAATCAAAGCTCAGCTTGTGGCCGCGGAAGTGTCGATGAATGGTGATATTTTCCTCTCTCAGGAAACGGATACTAAAACTGCACAATTGTTAATGTCTAGTTTAGCAAAATCAGGACTGAGCACGAACCTGATCATGTCTGACTAAAGCGCAGGCAGAATTCCTCGATTTCGAATAGTAGGCTGTTTAGTCTCTTTTCCAGGACAGACCCTTGCTCCACCACAGGGTAAATTCAAAGAATCAAAAATTAAGAATGAAATGCCCTGTAGCTTGCTGCGGGGTATTTCATTTTTCTGTTTCTTTCGGTCTGAAAATACACTCAAAAGGCTTGCTTTGGGGGGCAATTTGATGACAAAATGTAAAGTTTGGAAACATATATAGAAAATCATATCAGGGAGTTGGAATGGAGTTCGTTCGTGCCAAAAGTGCTGGGTTCTGTATGGGAGTCAGTTTGGCATTACACAAGTTAGATGCCATTATTGAAAAAAAGAATATTACTGGGGATATCTATATTCTTGGTTCAATTATTCACAACCCCCAAGTTGTAGAAGAGTATGCCGGAAAAGGGGTCATTAGTGCTGATTCCCCTGAAGAGATACCTTCTGGCTCCATTGTTGTTATTCGTGCTCATGGTATTACCAAACAAGTCCAGCAGAATTTATCTCAGCGTGGCATTTACGTTATTGATGCCACCTGTCCAAAGGTGAAGGATGCCTGCCTGTTGATTGAAGAAAATACTGCTAACGACAGGGTTTTACTTTTGTTTGGTGAAGAGTTTCACCCCGAAGTCAAATGCTTGCTGAGCTATGCAGCCGGCAGTACAGTTGTGTTTGATAGTCTTGATAAATGTCAGGCATGTGACCTTGATCCCGCTCGAAAGTATTGTTTGGCTGCACAGACAACTCAGGACAAACATATTTTTGATGCTATCAGTCGTGATTTGTCAAAACGTAAAGGGCTTGATCTGGTTGTCCTGCATACAATATGTAATGCAACTAAAATGCGGCAGGATGAAGCCACAAAAATAGCGGAACAAACTGATTTTGTTATTGTTGCCGGTGGTTATAATAGCAGTAACACTAGGCGTTTGGCTCAGGTTGTTGAAACCAACGGGACTGCAGCTCTGCATATTGAAACGGCTAAGGAATTACCTTTGGATGAATTGCGTAAGTTCAAGAAGATTGGCTTAACGGCAGGGGCTTCAACCCCCAAGAAGATTGTTGATGAAATCCAGGCAATTATAAAATCACTTTAGGAGAAATTTGTTGAAAGTCACTGGTAAAAAACAGCTTTCATTAGGTACATTTCAACCATTAAATATGGGTTCGACAGGAACAACAGATGTCCTTGCGCAACTACGTCATATTCAGAGACCTTTGTTTTTAGCAACTGGGATTGCTGGAGATAGCGCGTCACTTCAGACAGGGACGGCCTATTCAGGTTCAGTGCCTGGTGCGCCTGGCAGCCACTTTTCAGGGATGATATTGCCATATCCGCTGGAAAGCCTTGGGGATTCCCAGTTCTGCATTGATCACAACATTCGTTTTCCCTACGTTGGTGGCTCAATGGCTAAAGGGATTAGTTCTATATCTATGGTTCAGGCGTTTGGTCACGCTGGCATGCTTGGTTTTTTTGGTGCTGCAGGATTGAGTTTAGAGGTTGTTGAAAAGGCCATCGATACTTTAGGGCAGGGTGCTTTTCCCTATGGCTTTAACCTCATTCATAGCCCCGCAGAGCCTGAACTGGAAAAGGCACTGGTTGAACTCTACCTCCGCCGTGATGTCCATCTGATTGAAGCTTCCGCCTTCCTTTCTTTAACCTTGTCTGTCGTTCGTTATCGGACCCATGGCATCTATCGCAATAGCGAAGGCAATATTGTTACACCCAACCGGGTCATTGCAAAAATCTCGCGGGAAGAAGTTGTTGCCCGCTTTTTTGCACCTCCCCCGGAAAAATATTTACAGCAGTTGGTCGCTGCAGGTGATTTGACGGCGGCACAAGCTGAAATGGCGACAGAAATACCGGTTGCCCAGGATATTACTGTTGAAGCTGACTCAGGCGGGCACACTGATAATCGTCCTGCGCTGTCTCTATTTCCGACGATATTGGCGCAAAAAGAGCATTTTCAGAATAAATATAATTATCGTCATAAACTACGAGTTGGTTTGGGTGGTGGTATCTCAACACCCTCTTCTGCGGCAGCAGCGTTTTCCATGGGAGCTGCTTATCTGGTAACTGGATCTGTTAATCAGGCATGTATCGAATCAGGGACCTGTGATGACGTCAGAAAGCTTTTAGCAGAAACTCGCCAAGCTGATATTACCATGGCACCATCTGGAGATATGTTTGAGATGGGGGTCAAAGTTCAGGTGGTGAAACGGGGGACAATGTTCTCTATCCGGGCACATAAACTTTATGAATTATATCGTGCCTACGCCAGTATGGATGATCTTCCTGCTGTTGAACGGGAAAAGTTGGAAAAAACCTTTTTCCGCATCCCCTTAGAGACGATTTGGGAACAGACACGCAATTATTTTTCGGTCCGTGATCCCCGGCAGGTAGAAAAAGCAGAGAGTGACCCTAAATATAAAATGGCTCTCGTGTTTCGCTGGTATCTCGGGCAATCACCCGTCTGGGCAAACAACGGTGATGCATCGCGCAAGATTGATTATCAGATTTGGTGTGGTCCGTCCATGGGCGCTTTTAACGAGTGGGCCCGTGAATCTTTTTTAGAAGATGTCACTCAACGTAAAGTTGTGACAGTGGCTTTTAATATCCTTTTTGGTGCTGCTGTACTTTTACGTGCCAATCAATTAAAACAACAGGATAATCAGTTTCAGTTCGATTCAAGCATGCTTGCACCCTTAAAAATAGAAGAGATCGAGGAGTTTCTCAGTTGAAAACTGACAGTGGAAATAAAAA
>Ga0307988_1002087_pt1 | contig 10334 bp, 9 predicted proteins | sample EllFjometagen183_FD_203166 | JGI IMG/M metagenome (GOLD analysis project Ga0307988, IMG submission 203166) | Marine microbial communities from Ellis Fjord, Antarctic Ocean - #183 | ecosystem: Environmental > Aquatic > Marine > Unclassified | place: Southern Ocean | collected 2014-10-08 | reverse complement strand
ACCAGAACATCACCTGAATTCCAGATCGGGCTGTCCCCCAGGGCAGGCCTGTCCCTCTCCCGGGCAGCCCGGGCCTGGGCATTTCTCCATGGCAGGGATCATACCATTCCCGAAGATCTACAAAGAATACTTCCCTGGGTGGCAGGCCACAGGCTTAGGTTTCGCCAGGATTTAACCGAAATTCCCAGGGAAAAATTAATGGAAATGTTCGGTAGTGTGGAGATTCCGGTGTAGGGACAAGGATCAGCCATGAAACTGAGCCGGAAACATTTATCCTTTTTCCCCACCCAGCATGGTCTCCTTTTCCTGGGCATTCTTGGGGCCATGCTGGCAGGATCCATCAACTACAACAATAATGCCGGATTTATCCTTGTCTTCCTCCTGGGGGGCATGGCCCTGATCTCCATTTTTCATTCCTTTAAAAACCTTATGGGACTTGAGATAATACCTTTGTCAGCCAGGCCAGTATTTGCCGGTCAAAACGCCATTTTCCCTTTCCAGGTAAAGGCCGGAACAAGCGGCTGCAGATCTGTTGCCTTTATCCTGTCCTCCCATGGCAAGGTCTTTGAGTCCATTGACAGAAAAAAAACCATTCGATTAAAAATACCAGCATCCCAACGGGGAGTATTAAACCCGGTTTCTTTAACAATTTCCAGTGTATATCCCTTTGGCCTTTTCACCTTCCGCGCAAGAATCCCCGCACAGACAACCTGCCTTGTATATCCAGAACCCAGACCTGGACCCGTAAGTACAATAAGGGGCAAATATTCCCTGGACGGAGAAGTGGAAACCTCTTGCCAGGGCTCTGATGATTTCCAGGGGTTAAAACCATACCAACCCGGGAACAGCATAAAGCGTATTGCATGGAAGACCTTGTCCAGGGGACGTGGTGTCTTTATCAAAGATTTTACAGCCCAGGACAGCCTCGCTGTGATACTGGATTTTGAAGCCCTGAAGGAAAGGGAATTGGAGTTAAAACTCTCCCGACTCTGCCATATGATCCTGACAGCAGATAAAAAAAAGATGGAATACGGGCTGAGGCTTCCACCCAATTTTCTCCAAAACCCGGGCATTGGAGAAAATCATAAGCATTCCTGCCTCAAGGCCCTGGCCCTTTTCAATCCCCACTTTAATCTCCAGGCAGGTCCCGGATGAAAAACGAGTCTGCCATCATCATCCCCATTATCGGAGCCCTTGTGGTGGCCATTGCTCCCCATACCCCGGGCCTGCCCCTGTGGATAAACGTCTGGTGCCTCCTCATGTGGGGATATATGCTGGTGAGGCTGAAAACCGGATGGCCCATGCCCGGCACCATGGTCCGGTATGCACTGACCTTTGCCGGGATACTGGGACTCATGCTCACCTATAGTATCAGCCTGGGGTCTGATGCCTTCGTGGGACTCCTGGCCCTCATGGCAGCCATCAAACCCTTTGAGATGCCGACCCACCGCCACAGAATGATCACCATTCTCTTGACTTATTTTATCATCATTACCAGCCTGTTCCGGTCAGAGTCCATGTTCATAGTGCTTTACATGTTTTTCTCTGTTTTTGTGACTACCCTGGCCCTTGTCCGGATCAATGCTCCCCAGGTTAGATTCAGGGAAAATCTGAACCTGACCGGCACCATCCTGGCCCAAGCCATTCCCCTCATGGTGCTGCTCTTTCTGCTCTTTCCCAGGCTTCCGGGCAGTCTTTTCGGACTTACAGACAGGAGTATGGGTGTGTCTGGTTTTTCAGAACGAATGAGCCCTGGAAGCGTTTCCAGCCTTGTCCAGGACCAGACCACAGCTTTCAGAGCAGAATTCAAAAACACCAGGCCGACTCCTGATCAGCTGTATTGGCGAGGCATCCTGTTCCAGGAATTTGACGGTAAAAGCTGGATACCCAAAAATTCGCCCCAGACCCGCATATCCCCCTCTGGTGTTCCAGGGGAGGCCATAGACTATACCATCCTGCTGGAACCCCATAACAGCACCTGGCTCATGGCATTGGACCTGCCAATCAAAGGGCCTTCCTGGGCACGCCTCGCCATGGATCATACCCTTACTTCCCAAAGGCCGGTAAAGCAGAAAATAAAATACAGGGCTACTTCCATTATTCCAAACCCTTCGGAAAAATCATACCCTGGGTTGACAGGCGCCCAGGAAGGTATTGACAGACCAGGGGATAAAACAAATTCACAGGATTTTACGTCTTCAAAGAAAATGGCCCGGGCCATTATTGCAAAGGCAGGAAATAAAAACCCAAGGGCCAGGGTTCTGGCCTATACCATTGCCGACCATGCCACCACTGTAACAGAAAAAGCCCAGCTTTTGCTGGCCTATTTCAGGGAAAACCAATTTGTTTATACTTTAAATCCGCCCCTGACCAAGGATCATCCCATTGATGATTTTCTCCTGGAATCAAAAAAGGGATATTGTGAACACTATGCCTCGGCTTTCGCATTCATGATGAATGTCCTTGGGGTGCCAGCCAGGGTCGTGGGCGGATACCTGGGCGGGGAATTAAACCCCTATGGAAACTATTTGATCATTCGTCAGTCCTATGCCCATGCCTGGGCAGAAATCTTTGATCCGGCAAAGGGCTGGATCCGCATAGACCCCACAGCAGCTGTGGCACCGGAACGAATCCAGACAAACCCGGACGGCTCGTCTTCATCCCAGGGAGCCTTTTCCGGGGCCATGGGGTTTTCCCGGAAATTACAATTTGCCCTGGATGCAGTCAACCTGAGATGGGAGGCCTGGTTTACCGGATATTCCTATTTTGAGCAGCAGGCATTGCTGGAAAAACTGGGTCTTGGAAAAAGAAATGGATTCCCAGGGGTTGCAGGAATTTTAAGCCTGATAACCCTTCTGGGCCTGGCCATATTTTTTGGTTTTATTTTCTGGCTGTTTCGATCCAAAAAAACAGGACCTGACCCCATTCAAAAAACCTATACACTGTTCTGCCGCCGCCTTGACAGACTGGGACTACCCAAAATCCCCAGCCAGGGACCTGTTGATTTTGCCAAAATGTGCGCAGAAAAAGCACCGAACCTAACACTGGAAATTACTGCCATCACAGACCTCTATGTCCGGCTCAGATTCCAGAAAAGCTGTCCGGATACAACATTTTCAGATTTCAAAACCCGTGTTGCTGACTTTAAACCAAAACCCCCTGGACCTGATCCCAGTGCTGGAACAAATCCCACTTGCGGGCCTGAACCGGGACAAGCAAAGGACCGAACCCCATGAGCCCATCCCCTGAAACAATTCTTCTTTTCCAGAAACAACTTTTAAACTGGTATGAAGTTCACCAGCGCCAGCTTCCCTGGCGGAAAACCCAGGATCCTTTTTCCATATGGGTTTCCGAGGTTATGCTCCAGCAGACCCGGGTCAATACAGTCATCCCCTATTATTTAAAATTCATGAAAACCTTTCCCTCTGTCAGGGATCTGGCCAAAGCCGACCTGGAAGCTGTATTAAAAGTATGGGAAGGTCTGGGATATTATTCCCGGGCCAGAAACCTTCACAGGGCCGCCTGCCAGGTTACAAATGATCTGGCTGGAATTATCCCGGACAAATTCACGCCATTTAAACGCCTGCCCGGAGTTGGGGATTATATTGCTTCGGCGGTTCAAAGCATTGCCTTTGGGAGTTGCCATGCCGTGGTGGACGGCAATGTAAAGCGGGTCCTGGCAAGGATGTTTTGTCTGGACAATCCAGTAAACCATCCAAGTTCCCAAAAAACATTTGCCTCTTTATCGGAAAAATTGCTGAACAAAAAAAATCCAGGCACTTTTAACCAGGCATTGATGGAATTGGGAGCTCTGGTGTGCACGCCAAGAAATCCCGGATGCCTGGAATGCCCTGTGGCAGGTAAGTGTTCTGCCCTTGCAACCCTTACCACAGACAGGTTTCCTCTCCGGGTTCCATCAAAAAAAATTCCCTGCCATAGGATTGGTGTTGGCATCGTCCAAAAAAACGGGTATTTGCTCATAACCAGAAGAAAACTCAACGGGCTGTTGGGAGGTTTGTGGGAATTTCCCGGCGGGAAATGCAAAAAAAACGAGGATGCATCCTCTGCCTGCATCCGGGAAATCAGGGAAGAAACAGGGCTTGAGGTGGAAATCGACTCTTACCTGACCCGGGTTACACATGCCTATACCCATTTTAAAATTAAAATGGATGTATTTTATTGCCAATATGTTTCAGGGGATATTGCCTTGAACGGCCCCATAGATTACAAATGGATTGAGCTTTCAGATATCCCTGGGCTTCCCTTTCCCAGGGCCAATCTGAAATTCATTCCCCTCATTCAAACAAAAGAAACCAGATCCTAAAAATCATTGGGAGAAAGCATGAATATCGATGTAACCACACAGGATGCCATAAAAAACAGGATTCGAAAAGTTACCCTGATCGGTCTTTTTGCCAATATTATCCTGTCTGTGGTCAAATTTATCATTGGGACCATGGGAAACAGCCAGGCTGTAGTAGCCGATTCCCTGCACAGTTTTTCAGACACTTCCTCGGATTTTGTTATCCTGTTCGGGGTAAAATACTGGACAGCACCAGCAGATGAATCCCACCCCTTTGGCCACCAGAAAATAGAATCCTTTGTCACCATTCTCATTGGGCTGATCCTGATGGCAGTGGCATCGGGTATTGGGTACAATGCTATTTTATCCCTGATGAACCGATCCCAGGCAAGCCTGAACTGGATGGTCATCCTATGTCCTGTCCTGTCATTTATTGTCAAGGAAGTCATGTTCAGAATCACTTACAAAGTGGGCATTGAAACCAACTCCTCCTCGGTAAAGGCCAATGCCTGGCACCATAGAACAGATGCCCTGTCTTCCATTCCGGTTCTTGTGGCTGTCGTTGCTTCTTTGATCAATCCTAAACTTGCCTTTCTGGATCATGTTGGGGCCATTATCGTTTCAGTATTTATCATCAAAGTCGGTCTGGATATACTTTTTACAAGCATCAATGAACTTTTGGACACGGGTATGCCTGAACAGGAACTAGTGGACATTGAAAAGACAATTCTCTCCATTCCCAATGTCAGGGGAGTTCATAAAATCAGGACTCGAAAGCTGGCCAGTTCCTTTTATGTTGACCTGCACCTGGAAGTGGATGGTTTTCTGACAGTTGTGGCAGGCCATGACATTTCTGAAACCGTCAAACAGATCCTCATTGTAAAAAATAAAAGGATCATCGACGTGATGGTACACCTGGAGCCTGTATCCCAGAAAAAATAAGGGAATAAAACAGCCGGTATGGTTGTCTGTATGATAAAGGCTGTAACCTACAGATACCAGTCTTGATTCAAGATAGGTAAATGGGTTACTAAAAAAAACTGCCATTGGCAATTGAATTGATTCATATTCTGATTACCTTTAAGGGACAAAAAGGCATAATCAGGAAATGATCAAATGATATTTAAAAAAAATACATCCAAACTGGTGTTTAAAGAGCTGACCTATCCGCACATGAAGCTCTTGTACAATGTTGCCCTGAAATATACAGGCAATGTGTTTGATGCAGAAGATATTGTCCAGGAAACCTATTTAATGGCTTTTAATAAATTTTACCAATTAAAAGAGCACTCTAAGTGCAAGCCATGGCTGTTGAGGATATTAAGAAATAATTTCCTGAAAAACTGCCAGAAGAATAAAAGCCAGCAACGATTGGCTGAAACCGATTATATTGAATTTCTGAAAGACCATATAAAATCAAAGGATGCTGAAGAAACCCTTCTGGAAAAATCCCAGAAAAAGGAATTAACAACAGCCATTGAAAAACTTCCTATAAAGTACAGGGAAGTGCTGACCCTTTATTATATGGATGAAATGCTTTACAAAGACATTGCAAAAGCCCTTGATATCCCCATTGGCACCGTAATGTCCAGGCTGACAAGGGCAAGACAGGGGATGAAGGCAAATTTATTAAAATTGATGACCCACACCAAAAAAAACATAATAAATATTAATTTTAGACAACAACGGCCAAAAAAAATGACTCAAAAAAACAGCCTGAAAAAATGACTCAAAAAATGGATTGCAAAGATTTTCATCTCTGGCTGGGGTCCAGGGACATACACGACCACAAGGAAAACCCTGGAGCTTTGTCCCATATGGCTGAATGTAAAGACTGCCAAAGGCTTTATACTCTGGATACTAAGCTTGAACAGGACGTTGCCATTGCATTTGCCCGACAGGAAATGCCCCGTGGCCTGAAGGATCAGATAGACCAGGGTATTGACCATGAAACCAATCAATCCGTTTTCAGCTCTTTAGCACTGAAGCCTGGCAAACTCACATCAATATCCCCATTGAAATACACGGGCTGGATTTCTGGATTCAGTATTCTTGCCCTGATTTTATTTTTTGTTCTTACGCCCCCTGTACCTTCTTTCAAAAATCTTGGACAGATCAGTGAACAGGCAGTCATGAATCATTTAAAGGGAAACAGGCAAATCAATTTCACCCCTGCCACCCTTGACCGTGCTCTGGAAGTGCTGACAAAAGAACTGGGATTCAATGTATTGCTTCCCGACTTTACCGGACAGGATTTAATCCTTTTGGGTGGCCGCCTCTGTTCCCTGGAAAAATGCAGGGCTGCATACTTTATCCTTGAAAAGCAGGGGCAGAAAGGCTCACTTTTTATTATGAATTGCGATCACCTGGATTTTGAAATGGCTGATGGCAGACATTTTTCAACTCATATGAAAGGCTGTACCACAGACGTCTGGAAAAACAACGGCCAGGTCTATGCCATGGTTTTCTAAGTCCGCTCCCTGGGCTATTCTTAGTTTTTATGTTGAATTCTTATGCTACATTGTGATACAAATCTCTTACATATATACACACAAATAATTTACAGGAGAAATAACATGAAAATAGTCTCCATTGCCATCAGCAAAAAAAAAGGCACCATTAAAAAATGTATTGACCAGGCTGAACTTATCAAAAACCACGGCATCAAAGAAGATGCCCATGCCGGCGACTGGCACAGGCAGGTAAGTTTTCTTGCGGCTGAAAGCATTGAAAAAGCAGAAACCAGCGATTTTAAACTCAATTTTGGTGATTTTGCTGAAAATATTGCCACAACAGGTATTGACTGGAAATCACAGAAAATAGGGCAACAGGTAAAACTCGGGAAAAATACCTTGGTCGAAATCACTCAGATTGGGAAAGAATGCCATAAAAAATGTGCCATCTATTATCGCACTGGGGATTGCATTATGCCCAGGGAAGGTGTATTTGCAAAGGTTCTCAAGGGCGGCATGATAAAGGTCAGCGATTCCTTGGAATTGGTTGATTGATCTCTTGTAAACAAGTATCCCTACGGACAAGCAATTTTAAGAAGGGCAGATCAATGGGTTATAAAATCGAATTAAAAGACGCTAAAAAAGGCTATACCTACGACCAGGATAAAATCATTTCTCCCCAGGAGACCGTCCTTCGTTTCAAGGAAAAAACTGCTAAAATGGATCTGGACATTTTAAGCCGGACCCTGAGGATTGACAACGGCAGACTGGATATACCCGTATTTTTCAGTGAATGCGGGGTCGATGCCAAAAGGGTTACAAACACCAATAAGCAGATGGGAAAAGGAGGAACCCCGGAACAGTCAGAAGCCAGTGCTGTCATGGAACTGGCCGAGAGATTCAGTTTTTTCTCCTTTGTAAACAAGGAAGACAATTTTTTTTATGCCCCGCCTGCACAAGCAGGTGACAAAAAACTCAGCTTTCAGCAGATCATCCAATCCGTCCATGATACAGAAGAGGAAGCCCTCAGGGTCAAATCGATTTTTGACCAATTACCCCTTCAATGGACAAAGGGGTATAATCTTACAAAACAGGAAGAGGTGCTCATCCCCTTTAACTGGTTTTATATGATCAATGAATTCAATGGACCCTGTGCTGGCAATTGTACTGAAGAAGCCTTAAGCCAGGGGATATGCGAACTGGTGGAACGCCACACATCCTCCATTGTCAGCCATGGAAACAGATCCATACCAGGCATACGCCTGGACTCCTTTACCGACCCCCTTGTAAAAGAAATACTGGGAAAATACAGAAAACAGGGAATACAGGTCCATGCCAGTGATTTTACCCTGGATACGGGTATTCCCACCATTGCTGTCCTGGCCTGGGACCCTGATACCTTTCCCGACATGAGCGAAATTGTCTGGACTGCAGGCACCTCCCCTGACCCCCAGAAGGCAATGAGCCGGGCTTTGACTGAAACAGCACAATTGGCAGGGGATTTTAATACCGGATCCAATTATGTGGCCTCGGGTCTTCCCAAATTTACAAATATTGAAGATGCTCGTTTTATAACCCATCCAGATACCATGATTACCATTGGAGATCTGCCCGATCTTTCCTCGGACAATATCCGGGTTGAAGTGGAAAACCTGCTGAATACCCTTGCAGAAAGAGGGTACGATATCCTGGCCATTGATACCATGCATGAAGGACTTGGGATTCCCGCCTTTTATACCATCATGCCAGGGGCCCACTTCAGGGAAAGGGCTGCTGCTGCAAGTGTTGGAATGTTCTCGGCCCGGCTGATCACGGAAAATCTTGATCCAATCCAGGCCCTGGCCCGTCTGGATGAACTTGAAAAGGCCCTGCCCGGCAAATATTATACCAGCTTTTATAAAGGCCTTATGTTCAATGCCCTGTACGAGCATGACCAGGCCCTGGCAGAATTTGAGACTGCGTTAAAAAGGGAACCGGCCCGGCTTAACCTGCCGGATATATACTCCCACATGGGGGCATGCCTAAAAGATCTTACCCTTTATGAACAATCCCTTGAAACCTGTAAAAAAGGCCTGACAATTGATGGTCAGCGCCCGGATATGTTTAACACAATAGGGGCTTGTTATTTCATGACAAAACAATTTGAAAAGGCAATTGAAAACTTTGAAAAAGCCCTTGAAGTAGACCCCTCCCTGGCCATCAATTATGCCAATATCGGATCAAGTTTTCGTGAACTGGGAGATATCAAACTGGCTGTTAAATACTATGAAATGGCAATTGAAATTGATTCTTCCATCTCCTTTGCCAGAGAAAATCTTGAAAAACTAAAAAAGTAATAAACCATCAATCAACTACCCATAAAGGCAAATAATCATTGCACCTGTTATCATGACTATGCCCCCTATAAGCCCGGTTCTCCGGGCTTTTTCTTTTAAAATCATAATGCCGGTGATCATGGTAAACAAAACAGCCAGACGGCGAACAGAAGATACATAGGCAACAGGCCCCAGGTCAATGGCCATATAATAGCTCAATACTGCAAATGTTGAGAATACTGCCGGAACCAGAGCTTTTTGTGTTTTTTCAATGGGAAAAAAATTTTTTTCCGTCTTCATGGCCAGGGGAAACAAAAACATGGCGATCAAACCGATTTCACAGGTCCCAAAAAAAAAGGCGTTGGTCTGTTGTATCCCGATCTTGTGAAAACTGGAACTCACCCCCCAGATACAGGCAGTTGCCAGCATCATTAAGGTACTTTTATTCTGAACAATATTTTTTATGGGCGAAAAAACTCCATCCCGGTTTTCAATATTCAGGATATAGGAACCCACCACCACCACCAATACCCCTGTCATTCCAGTGAAGGAAAGGTTCTCATTGACCAGCACAGGCGTGACAAACAATTGCACCACAGGAACAAAACAAAGCATGGGAATGGTCTTTGACAGGTCTCCGTGTTTGATTGCTCCAAGGTAGAGCAGGGTGGCCATGGTGTCCATCGTTGCAGCCAGCAGCAGAATTCTTACAAAAGGCCAGGTAAAGGCATGGCTATTCCGGGATAAAATCATGATCCCAAGCATCATGAAAAACGTAAAAAAATTTAAGCTCCAGCTCAAATAGGCGATAGACAGCCCTCTGCCTGCCTTTTTCAAGCTCAATTCCCTAAGACTGAGAGCAACACTGGAAATAAGTGCCATCACAAACCAATTCATCATTCCCTGTCTTTATCACCTGGATTCTGGAAATAAAACCTTTAATTGACGAAGAACCCTGAATTTGTAAAGATACAGATCTAACAAGATACCATGGAGAAAAATGGACCAAGTTCTTACTATCTTTTCCCGTATGTTTGATCTCATCCGGCAATTCTGGGAAAAAGAGACAACCCACAAGGCAGTTTCCTGGATGCTGGTATTGATCTTTCTTCTGGCACTCGGGGTCATTGAACTAAACCGCCAGGGGTTATTGTCAGGATTCCTGGCATATAATATTCCCACCAGCCACTATATGGCCATCAACCTGGCCTTTACCCTGGTCCTGATACTGGAAGTTCTGGGCATGATATTCACTCTGCCAGG
>Ga0307988_1002086_pt1 | contig 10335 bp, 12 predicted proteins | sample EllFjometagen183_FD_203166 | JGI IMG/M metagenome (GOLD analysis project Ga0307988, IMG submission 203166) | Marine microbial communities from Ellis Fjord, Antarctic Ocean - #183 | ecosystem: Environmental > Aquatic > Marine > Unclassified | place: Southern Ocean | collected 2014-10-08 | reverse complement strand
ATCTCTTACATTTAATGTCGAATTTGCAAACAATAAGTTAAGTTATTATAATCAGGATGATACAGAATTAATATATACTATTGGAGCATAATTTTAAGCACAAAAACGAAGTGCAAAACTTGAGTAATTAAAAGTCATAAACAATGAGTTCATATTTTATAAACTTATATCATACCAGGAAAGTTTGAATTTGACCAGATATTTCCTTAACCTGTCTGAATCATTCTGTGTCTTATGCAATAGTCTTGAAGATACGAATAATTTTTTACCTGCATCAGCAAGAGACTTACTATCTTTACATACATTAATGACAAAATTGAGTTGTACTTTATCGAATGGATCAAGATTTTGTATTTGTTCAGGAGTTAAATATTCTATTAACAAATTACCTATATCACCTGTAGCTCTGCTGTTTGGTTTCCAATGGTTTTTCAGGACTTCTATTTCACTTTTTACTGTATCCAGATCTATCCTTCCTGAAGGTGCCAATGTCCCCATCCGTGTAACAGAGCTGTTCAAATCCCTGAAGTTGGCAGTCCACAGTGCATCATTAGAAGTGGCAAACTTAAGGTAATAACATTTGGCTTCTTTATTGAAAGATATTCTGTATCCATTAACTTCTGCAAATCTGTTAATTTCAAAATCCAGATTTGGTTCAATATCTTCGGGTCTTTCTTTTAATCCCGGCAATGTAAAAGTCCAAAGATTGATTCTTGATAATAGATCTTCTCTAAATTCTCCAGTTAGTGTAGCTTCATTCAAATCTCTATTAGTACCACAGATTAATTGAAAATCACTTTTAATTTCAACATCTGAACCAAGTGGATAATATGATTTTTCTTCCATTGCCCGCAGTAGCATAGCCTGTTCATCCAAGCCCAACTCCCCTATTTCGTCAAGAAACAGAATTCCGTCATTAGCTTCTTTGAGTAAGCCGTTACGATCCTGTAATGCACCTGTATAAGCACCTTTTTTATGTCCAAACAGTGTAGACATTGCAGCAGAGCCTTTTAGTGTTGCACAATTGAGTTCAACAAAGTTTCCATTCAATTTGTGTTGCAATTTTTTTAGTTGAAATATTCTTTTAGCTAAAAAACTTTTCCCTGCACCAGTTGGACCCATAAGCAGCATTGGATGTGTGGATCTGATTGCTACTTTCTCTATTAGTTCAATTTGACGATTGAACTGTTTGTTTCTAGTTTCGATGCCTGATTTTAAGAAGCTTAAGTCATCCTTAGTTTTAATTTGAAATCTTTTAGCAATACTGTCATATTTTGACAGGTCAAGATCTATTATACTACAGTATCCAATAGGGTTGATAGTATCTTTATCAGGTTTGGATATCTGAACAAGTTTAGCAGGAAAATGTCTTGATTCAGTAAGAAGGAAAAGACATATCCTAGCAACATGCGTTCCAGTTTTTATGCCGACAAAATACTCTTCCTTATCAGTATCAAACTTAAAGTTTTGTGTGTACTGATAAAGTGTTTCATAAACATTCTCAAAATCCCAGGGATTGTTGTATTCAATTTTATCCAGAATAACTTCTATTTTTGGATTTAGTGAATTTATGTCCTGCTTTATCTCTTCAGCAAGTCTCTCATGCCCTCCCTGGTACAGAAGGTGATATTTATCTATAGATATTTCCCTGTGCTGGCAAACAGCGATAGACGGCCTCCATTTAGTCCATTTGCACTGCTCTACAGAGCTATCAAGCTCTATTCCCAAAATATTTATAAGTACTGTCTTCATCTTTTTTGTCACCGAATTTAGCGAATTAAACAAATTAGTTACTGCAAATATTAAATATATAATATTCTAATAACATAGAATATATTCTACTTTAAATCTTAATTTTATCAAGCTGATGTTTCACTGGATTAAGGTTTAATAAATATTATTGAACCTAAAAGATTAAACTTTCACCTTTAAAGAAGAAAATTGGCATGCTGTCTGCTTAATAGTTCTAATCAAATAACAAATTTATTATAAGGTGATATTATGAAATTGGCAGAAGCATTAATCTTAAGGTCAGATATGCAGAAGAGACTAGCTGTCTTAAAAGACAGGATATTTAAAAATGCACAGATACAGGAAGGTGATCAGCCTTCAGAAGATATTGAATTATTAATCAGAGAATATGAAAATGTAACTGTAAAATTGGGAACAGTAATCAAAGCAATTAATACAACAAATATTAATTCTATTATCTCTGAGGATGAAACTATTGCTGAACGTATTGTTGATAGAGATATGATTAAAGCCAAATTTAACATGTACTCCAGTCTTGTGTCTGAAGCAACAGTAACCAAAGACAGGTGGGGTAGGAGTGAAATTAAATTCATCAGCAATGTCAATGTTTCTGAATTACGAAAAAAAGCCGATTCAATGGCTCAAAAATATAGAGAAATTGATACTGCTATTCATAGTAAAAACTGGAATGTAGATTTGATATAGCGAGGCTACATGCTGGTAGCTTGTTAAAATTTTTGTTTTAGATATTCCATATGGCCAAACTGTGACTGCTCAAGTAGATAAAATTTTGAAAGATCGATCGGATAGAGTATAGGATAATTTAAAGTTAGTTAAATCAGAAAGGTGAATATACATACAAAATAGCCTGCGAAGGCAACCAATATACACAATTGGAGGTATGAGTAGCCAAATAAATAACAATTTATACTCAGTAATGTTACAAGAGTACAAATTAAAACTAAATGTTAATACCAGTATATTGATTTCTGAATTTAGCAAGGGTGGGTTGGAGGAACTTTTAAATTATGAGAATTATAAGCAAATTCAAAGATTACTATGACAGTGCAAGAGGATTGATGTATGATCCTAAGCTTGTATTTATAAGAAAAAATAAAGAAGTTGAATATGATAGGTGTAGACTTAAAGTTAATTTTTACTTTGGTTTTAAAAGAATTGACAAAAAAATATATTTCTACAGAACATTCATTATAGGGTTCTGCGGTGAATTATATTTAGGACTTAAATACAGGAGCAGTATCAGCTATGATACTTGCTTTATTGAAAATTTTATTAATAAAGAGGAAGAAGTTTCATATTTTAATAAAAAGTGGAGACATAGTTATTTAAGTTTTTATGGAAAATTTTCACCACTTAATATAAATCGAAATTTAAAGAAAATATTTTATTCTGAAAAAGTTCCCTATTTTTCCTTGGAGGAAACCTATTACTTAAGAAGCAGAGAAACCGTTCTTACTTTTGTTCCACTTCTAAAGAAATATAAGTTTTATAAAGTTTACGATTCATGCAGTGCATTTCAGGAAATATCGATGTTCTTTGGTAATAATCTTTCAAAAGAAAGACAAGGTAATATACCAACAGGAAATGATGAAGTTCTTGCACGTTCAAAAGGTTTTGATAAATGGTCGTTCAGAAAAGAGGGTAAAAAATCATGAGCACTTATAAGAAAGGCCAACTAACTGTTTCAGATGAATGGAAACAACATTTGAGGCCAAATTGCAAAAGAATTTACTGGAAAGGTGAAAGAGCAACCGAAAGACGAGTTAAATGTTTAATAAATGAATTTGAAGATAATGGATTTTATCAAATAACTCAGAATTTAAAATACAAATGTAAACATAGGAAAAAGGTATATCGACTTGAATCATTATCAAAGTTGTATGCCTGGAATTTAAATAGTTTAATAAATGAGAAAACAGAAATATTTATCAAAAAACAAGTGTGGTATACTATTGGTAGGTATTCAACGAAAAGAAGTCTTTTGCAGGCTTATAATTGCCATAAAAAACAGGACACATTAATCGAACATTACAGGATGGTATTCCCTAACGGTGTAGTAACTTATATTTACTAAATAGAGAATAGGCTAAAACTTACATGCAGCCATAATAAGGACAACGAAAAATAAAATTATGTCTTACTTTACAGCAGATGAACATTACGATCACGAAAATATAATCAGGTATTGCAATAGACCTTTTAAGTCAGTGATAGAAATGCAGGAACAGTTAATAGCAAATCATAATAGCGTTGTTACTAAATATGATATTACAGTACATGCCGGAGATTTATCCTTTACAGAAGAATGTGCAAAAAAGATAATACCAAGACTTAATGGAAACCACATATTTGTTGTAGGCAGCCATGATAAATGGCTGAAAAACAATACTAGACAAATATGGGAAAAGAAAATAGAAGGAGTTCATGTAGTAGTATGTCATTATGCCATGAGAACATGGAATAAATCACACTGGAACAGTTGGCAGTTATATGGTCATTCTCACGGAAGATTGCTGCCTGAAGGAAAACAATGGGATATTGGAGTTGATAACAATAAATTCAATCCAGTCAGCTTTGATAGGCTTAAGGCAATAATGGCAGAACGTCCTGATAATTTTAATTTAATCAATTAGATAAAAAGCAATAATTATACTTCTCTCAAAAAAAGCATTAAAAAATGAAATATCGAATGTACATACTTATCAAAGATTGGCTGGACTATGGTCATGCTATTAACACTGCTGCTCATTCAGGAATGGTCGGTTATATCAAATGGCAGGATTCTGATGAAGTCAAAGAATGGCTTCAGGATTCTTACAGGAAAGTAACCTGTAGAGTTACTGAAAAAGAATTTGAAAAAGCTAAGCAGTATGATGATTGGGAAATAGTAACTGAATTAGCCTATGATAAGAAAGAAGTTGCTCTTGTTTTTAAACCTAGAGTAGAATACCCTAAATTTTTCAAATTTTTGAAACTGTATAGGTAGTTAAAATAACAAAATGACAAATATGAAAACAAATTACGCTGCTGTATTAAAATATGATGGAGGTTCTTTATGGGCTTATATGATTTTGTAAATATAAATTGCACTGAATGCGGATCAGTAAATCAGATAAGAGATTATTTTTATTATGATGAGACAATCTAAACATATTTAGTTTTTGATTATTTCCCAATAACCGCCTTTTGCCGGGCCAATTCTCTTTAAATAATCATTATCTTTTAAATAACTAATATTTTTTTCTATTGCAGTAGAACTAATACCCAGATCTTCTGACAATTGTTTTATGCTGATAGTTGAGTTATTTTGCATTAAAAGGAGAATGTTCTTACGATTTTCACCCAACTTTTCACCCAACTTTTCACCCAACTTACTGTTCTTAATATCTATTGGAACAATTTGTGATGTTTTTAATGCTTTCCGTTTTATGACCGCAGTAAACAAACAACCATCCTGATCATCTATAAATTCAATATCCTTCCAGGCAGATAAAGCGCGTTTGATTCCTGACCCTATTCCGTGATACGGTAGAAGACCTTTTGCTATATATGACACAATAATTGGATTTCTTATATTAGAATTTCCAGTGCAGATTTTTTCAACAGTCAGGTTATTAGGCAAATGTCCAGGACTAATAATTTCGATACGGTTGTCATAAATAAATATTCGTATTGGTGCACTGACAAGATAATCTCTATGAACTAATGCATTAACTAAAAGCTCTTCAAATACTGATTCAGGTATTTCAGAAGTTCCAGGTGAATTAACACCACGTCCTGCCTGAATTTTATGAAGATTTCTCATTATAAAGGCAAGTGAATCACTGAATATTTTTGTTAATGGTCCTGAAAAATCCTCTGTATCCAAATAATCAGTAATATGAATTTCATTTCCAGGATAACGTATAGCCTTGAGTACAAATTGTGGTTTTATAAACTCAGGCTGTTCAGCAAAAAGTAAAACGCCAGCTAAATTAAGAAATTCTGTTTCTGTAGCTAAGTTCATATTCAAGAGAAGCGATAACAGTTCAGTATTATTATCAGGATAATCCAGCTTGTAATAATCTCTAAGAAAATCTCTGAATCTGATCTTATCAATTTTATCAATTCTAGCTTTTGTAGGAAGTTCATCCGCATGAAACTGGTCGGAAATCTGGAACAAGCGTCTCAATTCTTCTTTGGAATTTACTCTTCTTTTATCATCACCACTTTTAAGCCATATTACTCCATTTTTATCAAAGTAAGGTTTATCAATACCTTTAGACACAGTAAGAATAATAACTACTTTTGAATTATCTAAAAGAAAATTCTCAGTTATTGGCGATATTGGACTTTTTATATGCTGGCTGGCAGCATTGCTTATTATTTGATTGACTCTATGTACATCTTTAGAAGTAAGACCTTTTAAATCTCCATGATCAGAAATACCAATAAATATTTGACCACCGTCTGAATTAGAAAAAGCTACCATCTCAGAAGCTAATGAATCAGCATTTGTTACATTTTCTTTGAACTGGTGTTTGCTATCTTCTCCAGATTTAATTATTTTTTTTATATTATCCAAATCCATGGTGTCAATCCTGGTATCCTCTTAATATTTTGAGTGTAATATTGTTTTATTTTTATCTACTTAATTTACCTGTTCCTGTAACTTTATTCAAACACTTTGAATAAAAAGTCAAATTCGACAAAAGTTTGAATCATGGCTATTGATTGATAAAACCTGCTTATTAAAACTTCTGAACAATAGATATAATAAGTTCAACAAGGAACACCCATAAGTCTACTGATATCGGATTGTCTGAAGCGGACCTGTCCATTGCCAATCTGAACTCGATCAATTGTACCTTCTTTTTCCATACGATCTATAGTTTTAGTACTCCTATAACCTAAAGTTTCAGCTGCTTCTTTCTTTGTTATTAAACGTTCAGCTATTATAGATTGAACAGCAGTAGTCTTCTTCTTTAGCAAATTAAGAACTTCTATCATTTGTTCATGTGGAATAGCTTGAGTTTTAACGAGCATATTCAAAACATCTTTAACGATAACAACTGTCTTTTCATTTAATTTTCTACCTGTAACGTCCATTTTTCTTCATCCTTGATTCTAGTGTTTTAGATGCTAAATACACGCACATCATGAGTGGAGTAAATAAAAATGGGACAGGGACAGTGGGAATATTGGGAAGTTTAAAACTAGTTCCAGTGTCTTTGCTAATATTCATGTGACCTCTGCAATGTTATGTGTCTTTGGCTGTGTGATTGTGTCTTTGGCTGTGTGATTGTGTTAATGATATAACTAAATATACTGTATTTTATGACTTGCAAGAAACTTTATTATAAAATATTGAAATTTCTTAAAACTTGAATAAAGTCATTAAAAAATATCTTAATAGCAGATAGTATGAGTTTTTACTCATAAAAACTCTACATGAGTAAATTATTTGATTATTCACCTTTGAAGCAGATATTTACAAGAGGTTAAATGCTTCATAAACAATTTTTTCTATTTGTATTACTTCATTATCACTTAGTTCAACAAACTCTTTATCTCGACGCCTTTTGGATAATTTCCAGTTATTTTGGCGTATAAAAACAATGAGTTGTTTTATTGTATTATCAGGCATATCTAATAAATTACTGATTGTTTCTATAGCCTGGTCATAACCTATTAGATAATTAAGTTCTTCCGGAAAATCTATATCAATAGTTTCTTTAACACAAGAATAGATAAACTCACATGCTTCAGTACAATCAAAATAACTATATAAATCTGATGTTCGGTTTAAAACCTTCACGTTCATATTTTCAGTATTTTTCCATTCGATTAAATCCATCAATGGCAAACTATGATGCCTTAGAGTATCTCTATACCTTTCTATGTGCTTAAGCATGGAACTTGACACAGGAAAATGCAATCCAGGAGGAGAAAATTTTCTTTCTGAAAGGATATGATGAATTAAATATCTATGTATACGCCCATTGCCATCTTCAAGAGGATGAATATAAACGAATCCAAAAGCAATTGCTACAGCCTGAAGCACCGGATCAAGCTGTGTACAATTTAGATTGTTATTTGTATCAATTATCGCATCAATCAACATCTCTAAATCCTCAGGTCTAGCCCCAATAAATTCAGGTAAAGGGTATCCATCATTATCCCGTTCTCCTAAAAAAACACCATCTTTTCTAAGTCCAATTTGAGTAAAGCGTTTATCTTTGATAAGAATATTCTGTAAGCGGATAATCTCGTTTCTAGTTAGCGGAAATTTTCCTGCTTGAGATACAGTTTTCCCCCAGCGTTCAATCCTGCTTACAGGAGCCCTTTCTCCTTCAATTTCAAAGCTGGCCTTGCTATCTGATAATAATAGAAAACTGGCCGCTCTTGCAACAAGGTTTTTAGATACGTTGCCTATTAGAGAAGCAGCTTTTTCTTTAAGATTGAGCTGTATAAACTTTTCAAGATTTGGAGTCCTGCGAATAATGGGAGAAAAAGATCTAGTCCCTAATAAATTATTTTTTAAATTATACCGTTTATGAAATATACCCTTAGCTACAAAATATTTGTTATCGTCAAGCAAATCAATAATTTTACATTTAGTACAATCAGGAATATTGAGTTGTCTTTCTTGAAACCATTCAAATAGAAACCAGATTTTTCTAGCATAAATACCAGTAGGCCTCGATTTAATGTAACTTTCCATATCACTAATCTGCAATATCTCAAGAAGTCGTTTTAAGCTCAATAAATCAAAGTTTTCATGCTTAAGAGCAAAAACTAAATGTTCAATATCTGTATCACCAGGCCAATACCTCTTATCATAAATAGACCAACCATTTTTATGGATGATATTACCTCTGATATGTTTTTTAGATATACAGGAAGGCATTATCACATATGTCTTAACATCATATTTATGAACTAAATACGAATACCCTGCTAATAAAACATCATCAGGTATTAATTCTCCCTGAAAAAAATTACTAATTTCCATATCATGTCACAATCTATGTCGAAAACTTGTTTTTTATGTCGAATAATAGTTATAATATATTAATTATGTCGAATTATACAAACTAACAATCTAAAAACTAACTAGAATTCGGATTTAATATCTAAAAATTTGGTAACTTCTCAGCTTCTTTTTTTATTACATCATCTTTAAGATGTATATAATACCTCTGGAGAGTTTTTATTGAATCTCCAGTAATTGTAGAAAGACGTACAATATCCATGCAATTTTTTACACATTCAGTTATAAAAGTATGCCTAAAACAGTGAAAACCAGTAATTTCATCTTCTAATTCATTATATTTCAAATGTTTATTTTTCCTACCTTCAAGATCAGGTTTGATACCGGACTTAATAAATATTTTCTTGATATCAGTTTTAATTCCATCTGGATTTCGGGAGTACCTTTCTTGAATTTCAGGTAAAAGATAATTACTATCTCCCCTACTCTTTTCAAGCTCTTTGATTTTATTTTCAAGCTGAGGAGACAAAGGTATAGAAACGCTTTTTTTAAAGCCTCTTGTTTTAAACGGAACAGTCTTAATAATCCCGTTAATATTCTCAAATTTTAGATGTACACAATCTATTAATCTAAGACCGGTATAAATTCCAAAATTAATTAAGAGTTCCATTTCATTTTTATGCAATAGATGGAAATTGTCATCTTCAAAAACTTCTAAAATATTATTAATATCTTCCTTAGACAAAAGTTTATGCTTTTTCTTATTCTCTTCTTTTCTTTCTATAGACTTCCAAACATTTTTATTGTTGGCTATTATGTCGAATAATGTCTGTAATGCACCAATATGGTAATTATAAGTATTTGCAGACATTTGCTGTTTTTTATAGGTTTTATAGGTATTCCATAAATACTGTGCGTACCCATATGAAATTTTTTTATTGACCTCTTCTATATTAGTTAAACGTTTATGATTTTGCTTTAACCATAAAACAAACAGGTTATAAATTCTTTCGTAATTTTTAAGGGTTCCTGAAGCTGTGTTCTGTTTTCGACCAGGACTTTCATGATAGACTTTATAACCATCATCTATATTAATCCCTTTTATAACATTGACAGTATTTCTGGCTTTTTGAATTTTCACAACAAGCTCTTCTTTAGTTTGTGCATTAATTATATTCTGATTTTCTTTCCTAAATTCGGCAGCATTTTTAAGAGCCTGTTTTTCTTTTTTTGTTTTCAGGCTGTTAACGATTTGCTTTCCGTTTATTCTTATTCTAATATAATAGAAGCCAGATTTTTTATCCTGGTATACTGTTCCCTCACCTTTTTTTCTTGCCATTAGAAACACCTTATGCTGTATTGTCAATGTATGTCTTAAATTGTACAACACATTATAGTAGTTTCAAGCAAAAGGGTAAGTAAAGGGTAAGTATTTTAATTATTTGTGCGTATATCGCTACGTTGACATCGTAGAGGTCACAGATTCGAGTTCTGTTACGCCCACCATCATTCGCCAAGGCTTCGGCTGGCAAGCCGAAGGATTAAAAAGGATGTCCGCCGAAGTTTTACACGAAGGAGGACTTTTTATC
>Ga0307988_1002085_pt1 | contig 10337 bp, 7 predicted proteins | sample EllFjometagen183_FD_203166 | JGI IMG/M metagenome (GOLD analysis project Ga0307988, IMG submission 203166) | Marine microbial communities from Ellis Fjord, Antarctic Ocean - #183 | ecosystem: Environmental > Aquatic > Marine > Unclassified | place: Southern Ocean | collected 2014-10-08 | reverse complement strand
CTGAAAGATAGCAGGGCGGCGGCATAAAGGTTACTCCTGCCAGCCTAACACTGCATTAGAAATAAAGCGCGGTTCAGGTGGAAGTGAAAAAACATCCTTCTCATACGCTTTATTATAAGGAGATATGTTCAGGATCTTTCCATCCATAACAAGAGTACTGCTCCCTCCCGGATCAAAGCCCATAGCCTTTTCTGCGCCGTAACGTATCAAGATATCGGCCATATCCCCGTGTGTGGCGCCGACCGATTCCCTGATCCTGCCGTTAATAGCCAGGACCAGTAATCTATTTTCCTTTGTGAGCCCAACAGCTATTTTGGGCCCGCGCATATCGGTAAAATCTATACGTGCAGCTTGTGTCTTTATTGAATTATCTGTTTTCCAGCCCTCTTTTTGCATGTCTATTGCAATCCGACCGTTTTCGATAAGCAATGGTCCTGCTTCCACTGCATGCCCTATTTTATCCCAATTCAGTTGTTCATCTGAAAGCAACCGAATTGTGATGGCCTGATCCCGTTTAAAAAGCCCTTCCGAGAATTTATTTTTGGGGATTGAAAGCGTAATGCCTACGGGAATAATTCGGACAGTCTCTCCTTTATGAGTACGAATAACTTCTTTAACAATATTACCGGCTAATCGAATAATTATATTTCCATCCCCCTCTATTTTGTTTTCCCCATGGGAAAGATCGTAATAGCACGGATTGGTATTTGAGTGAGTGTTGTAATGCCTGCTCTGAAATTCAACGATTTCACCGGCTGAAGAAACGAGGAGGCCATTCTTGCTGTTAACCCGTTGTATATCTATTTTGCCGTCTTCATAGATTAAAAACGCAGGTTTATTGAATAGAGGAGGGCATTTGACTTCCTTATTAACCATTAAGAGGCCGAGAGGGCTGCCTATGTAGGTTTCTGGAAGCCCTAATTTACCTACTAATTCGGGGTTTAGAATATACCCGCCGTTCCAGGCAATCCTGGCCTGTTTTCCTGAAAGCCTAAAATACTCTTGTATTAAGTCGGTTACAGGTTTAGGGCTGGCTGAAGCAATATGGGTGGTAAACTTCCATTGGGAAGCGTTGTTATTCATTTCAATTTCGGCCAGGACCCCGCTCCAGGGCATATTGTCCTTATAAACGCCTCCGACATAGCGATAATCCAAATCTGTATGAGCATTCTCTTTTACAAATGAATCTTCAAGGTTTTCCATAAACGTTTTAATTGGGGTGCCCTTTTCTTGGGCGTCTTCTCTCATAAGTTCATACAGTCTTTCTTCGCCAAGCGTCTCCTCAAGTCTTTTAAATGTCTTGCTTTTTAAAGCCATTTCAAAGTCTTTGGAGGTTTGCACCGGGGTCGGATAGGCAATAGTCGTGCGTACGCCGGCAGGAACAAACTGAATGAAACCGCTGTTCATGGGTATACCCATGATTTTTGCGGTTAGGACGCGTTTTACTTTTCCAATATGGAAACGATCAATATCCAGGATATCCGTCATCATGGCCGCATTTTGGCCATTGGTAATGATAAATCCCTTCTGCTCTTTGATGTGGCGCAAGATCTTCAACGCTTTCGGACCCATTTGGCGCAAATGAAAGCCGATACAACTTTGAGGTGTCTTTACTATTTCAACCACATTGGATTTATAGAGAAGATTTAATTCTCTATCAAGCGTTGATTCCAGGTGGTGTTTTATGTTGGACTCGGAGACCTGATTATATAAATGTGACTTTGGCGCTATAACATAAACCTTCGGCAACTCTGAGATATTTTTATTAAGTATTAGTTCGGTCAATTCTTCTTCAATTTTCAGGGCCAAAATTGCTCTGATCGGTTGAAGAACAAAGAATTCCATCTCATATCTAACATACTGTCCCGGAAAATATGCTCTCGGAATTTTCTGTTTGAGTTTTTGGAACAGTTTTGCGCGGTTATCAATGCCAAGGTTATGGCTGGTAGTAAGCTGAACCAAGGCCAGATTCCAGTCTGTAAAGAAAAATTGTGTGGGTATGCTTTGAATTTCCGGTTTCTGTGGATCGACGATATCGTCAAATATCATATTCACGAGCCCGGTCAGTTCCTGGATGGTGTAATTGCGATACGGATATAGCTTTTTATTGCGATGGCGATAGGCTAATGAGTGGTCGTGACGAATGGCTATTTTACCTTGGTGGTAATGGAAGAGGTCGTTTACTGCATTAAAGAATTCATGATACTTTTCCAGAGATATCTCACTATTTTTTGTACGGGCTGCCCATATTCTCTGCGCATAAAGATGAATTTCCCCGCGGACATATTGTTCTTCCACCCTGAAATAACTGGGATCAATGAGCGATTTCAAAAGAATCATGAATCCCAAACGGCCGTATCCGGGCAGATACTCCCTTGTTTTGGTATTAATGACGGCTTCAAGGTCATCATTTGTGAAATTGATATATCGGTCATATTCTATGAAGTATTCACCAATTTTTTTATTGGGATCAGCGATAGAGCTTACTTGAAGGTACAACTTATAAATTATTGTTTTAAGGTTTCTCCTGAGGGTGTCCAGATTATACCGGACCTTGATTACGTTTTTATTATGCACCACATCTTCGATTGAGTCCTGAGGATAAAATAAACGTTCGACTGTTTTTTGGATAAGAGTATCAGGAATTTCATTTCTAAATTCCAGCACCTTTAACCTGAGAGATTCATCGAGATGTTCACCGATAACTTCAGCGTAAACCTTTTCAGGGTTGTACCTGCGACAAAAAACCGGTTTCCCCGCGGCCGCGGCCTCAATCAAAGGAAGTCCTCTCCCCTCGCTCTCGCTCGGCAGCAAAATAAGGGATGAAGATTTATACAGATTCACAATGCTAATCGGTTTTTTGAATTTCTTTTGAAATTCCCTGCTGTCAAAGGCGCTGAATAAAAAACCGAGGAATATTTTGCCGCGAAATTCTTGGGGGAGCTGTTTGAGGAAATCAGAAAAATCATGCAGCAGTTGACAAAAGTAATCGCTTTGCCCTGTAGAGATGGGGCCGGAAACGATGAGCGATATTTTCAACATCCGGTTTTCTTTAAATGTTGATATGAAATCCGGGTGCAACAACAGCTTTTCAATCAGTTTGAAGTTAATTTCTATCTGTTTTCGACGAATAACGCGTGTGGGTTGAAGCATCAGAATATTGTTATCAATAAAATCAAACGCTGTTTGTGTTGAATCGCCGCACAAAAAAGGTTTTTCCATAAAATCCGCTTTTTTACGAAGCACATTGCGGATATCGTATGTTTGATTATTAAACATGTCGCCAATCTGCGATAACGTGTTAAAGCTTTCTCTTTTTGATATAGGCTCAAATTCCGATATATCCACTACTGTTCCCAATAAAGCGGTACTGGCTGGATTATGACCGTTTTCTACAACAACATGACGCATCTGGTTTTCATTGATATTAACAGTCATCCATGACCGTGATTCCCAGGGAAAGGCAACTTCGAGAGTGGAAAAAAATTCGCCTACATCGGCATTTGTAAAGAAAAAATCACGAGGACCGGGGTGCAGTTTCTGAATCTCTATATCAACCTGTTTATTTCCCTCTTCCCAGTAGAAGTCATGATTATTATTAATCACCGGTATCCCCCAATATTCCGAAACCAGGATGCAGGCGAAGGCAAGGGAAACATTGCCGGGATTTGAACATACGTTCAATAAAAACAAAACCGAAATGTCAGTCTTTTCAATTAACTCCGCCACTTTTTTGGTAAGCAGTATCACCTCATCCCAGAAGTTAATGATTAGAGCATTATACTCCTTACTCCCACGTTCCAGTTTTGTCTTAAAGAAATCCTGATACAAATCCCAGTCATCAAAACTGTGTATTTCGGGAATAACATGACGGTGGCAATTTGGAGGAAGAATATTCGCACTTTCGGGTGTTATTTCACCTGCGATAAGATGTATGGACACGCCGGGAAGCAATTGCCGCAGGACATCCGCATATTTTGCGACTTCTACCGTAATGCCGTCTACCGAATAGTAAAACGTTATGAATCCAATCCCTCCCTTTACAAGCTTCTCTTTAAAAGAATAGTAGTCCCCGCCAAAGCCTGCTGCGGATTTCTTATCTTTCAAACGGTCCATAAACAAACCGAGATCAAACCATGTTTTTATATTTTCGCCCTCAAGCTCTGAAATTAAAGTCTTAACTGAATGATCCATTTATTATGATCCTTAACGAAGGATGAACTTTTGAGCTATCGAACCGATCATGACAAGCCGGAAGATGGTTTGCCATGGGCGCTCTTAAAAGTTTCCAAAAAGAACTTCTAATTTTTCTTTTAATACTTCATAGGAAAACAGCAGTTTTCCCAAGTTGAAATTATAATCAGCAATTTCTTTTTGAAGTTGTTTGTCATGAACAATTTTATCAATTTCCGTCACTGCTTTATCTGTGAGCGTGGAATCTTCTATCATTACAATCTTAAATCCCTTGCTTCCGATATCAGGCCAGAAAACAGGCTTATAATTATTCACAAATATCGGTGTCTTGCCCAGTATCGTTTCAACAAACGCATTTCCGAAGCCCTCATAGGTGCTGAAATATGTACTTGCAGTGGCATGTGCGTACGCGTCTGATAAAGAGTAAACCTTTTTCTTGTCAGGTGTAAGGCCCCGGTGGTTAAGTATCCTGTGATGCGCGAAGATCACACGATTCTCTAATTTCCGATCACTAATTATATTAATCAGTTCTCTGTAATACCCCTGGCGATCATCATCCGCCGCACTGCCTGTAATTACCAATTTTACATGTTTATCATCCAAACGGTCGATCAGTTCCAAAGCCGTTTCAATCCCCTTTCTTTCAACAACCCTGGTAACCTGGAACAAGGGAATATCATTTTCATCTAATCCGATCGATTTTAAAAGATCCTTATTATAATCATCCACTTCTCCGTATGGTTGATCAAAATCCATAACATTCGGCACCACAAAGGCGTTAATGTTATATTTTTCTTTCAAAGTAGTGCGGGCATGCTTATTTATAACAGCGTGTTTGGCATGTGGAATTTGCAGCGGGAAGGTACTTTTAATGATTTTTTCCACTTCCTCAAACGGTGTTTTGTAGCGATCTCCCCTTTCCCAGGGAAAATCGTGATCATGGCAAATAATGGATATCCCGGTATTTTCCACCAGTTTTCGGATAGCCATCCCCATGGTGAGGTGACAGGGGAGGGATGAGGCATTTTCAGATAGGATAACATCAATTTTGTTTTGCATCACCCATGTGAACATTTTTATAGCAAATCCATCCGAAACACGATGCAAATGTTCTAATAATTCTGATGGTTCGTCAGGAGGGAAGAAGAATGACCTGTTTTGTTCCCATTCGCATTCCGGTGAGAAAAAAGACAATCCGGGAAGCAACGTTTCTTTATCCTTGCCAATAATGGATTTCTTAAATCTACCCGATAGAATAAAGATCTCATGCCCCATCTCCTTCAGTATGCTGATCCACTTTTCTGTTTCCAGAGCAGCACCGTCCACATCTCCGATTCGTCCGATGATAATCCCTATTTTCATAAGTCCCTCCTTATTACAATGTTAAATATCTACCAAAAGATAGGATTTTTAAAAAATGGCGCATATACCAATACCGAACCTTATCTATTTTTTCCTGATCTGCGAACTTAGTGTAACCTGGTTTGAGCGGTTCAGCGTTCAAGGTTCCGGGTTGAAACGCCCTAATTGGCTGTTTTTGATAAGAACTTGCTTTTTCAGAGAGAAACTGTACCGAGATGCTACTTGGGCGTCAAGGAAAAAGAAACCACAATATGGGTGGGGTCAGGCTGGATTGCAGTTCTGAGATTGTTCAGGAATGTCGGCTGGGATAAGGCAAAAGGGTCAAGTCTGCCGTTGACTCTTGCACGTAACCTCCGAAAACAATAAGAGTCAACGGCAGACTTGACCCCTACATTGGTTCTTGCTACAAATAATAGTGCCTGATCGTTACCAAGGAAATTTTCAGTATCATTAAGAACCATTTTGGCCTCCATTATGCAAAAAAATTGTGCAATTAGTGGGTTCTAAATTTTAGAAAAGGATCGCCTGAGGCGAGCACCAAGACATGGAGGAGAAAGATGAAATCATTAGTGAGGTCCATAATTTTATTGATCACTACGGGTCTATTGGCAATGACCCTTTTGGGGTGCAGCGACAGCGACAGCAGCAGCAGTGCTTCAGCTGACCTGACCAACCGTCTGTACGTGGTTGCTGCTGAAAGTGGAACGGTGACACCCACTGAGAAAGACTCAGAATTCGTCATAACGCTCGACCAGGTCTGGACGGATGTCCTCTGGTTTACCGACAGGCCTGAGCTCCTGACAGGGGAAAACGCCACAACTGATTATGTTGGATATTTATGGTCCTTTATTTACGGCGATGTGTCCCCCAATGCCGTTATCAAATTCCATGTAGCGGGTGCAAATGCCGGGCTGTTTGTAGCCTTAGAGAAGCCGGATTACGATTCAGGGACCGGGATACTCAAGTTTAAAGTCAGGCTGCTGAACTCCACCTTCGACGAACCGCCGCAAAGTTTTCTGGAATTTGATACACCCGTGATCACCGTTTTAAACAATGTGCCTGGGCAGGATGGGGCATCGAGCTTTGTTATTTATGGTGAAAACGCCTCTATTGACGTTACTACCACAGAAGGTCAGTACACGTTGATCCAGGAAGAATTAGACGATAGTGTTTTACTGGCAAACAATGCTCCCGGTCGCTATTCAAATGTAAGCGCAACCGAGGAATTCGTAGCACAATGGAGCGGTAGATTTGGCGACAGCCCACCAAACGCCGTCATATCCGGTATCGCGGATACGGGTGAACTTTACGGATATCTATTGACCCTTACAGACCCAAGGTATGACGAAACTGCAAATCGTATCACCTATTCGGCAACGGTTCTGGGTCAGGAAACGGAAATCCCGGGAACGCTGACGTCCGCGACTTTGGTCCTTGATTCCGCCGGAGGACCGATGCCAGTAACATACCCTCTGGGTGTTGCCTACGGGCCTTGCGGTTCCGGCGACACGGCTGAACTCGATGTCATCGCGAAACACTTCAAGGTTTTCAGGCTTTACAAATTCGATAAGACATCGCTGGATTACGCCAAAGCACACGGAATGGAAGTGCTTCTGAGCACGACAAACCAGCGGGCTCAGACGTTTGCAACGGATCCGGCCGCGATAAGCTCTTTCGTGAACGAGATCATGCCTTATCTCAACTCAGGCACCATCAAGGTGATCCTCCTGGGCAACGAACCTCTCAACAACGATCCTTTCAATAAGTGCCCGGACATGCAAAATGCAATCGAAGGTGTTTACAACGAGCTCAAGAGTAAAGGGCACGATATCCCGGTCTCCGTAAACGTGAAAGACAACACCTACTGGGGTGGCGCGTTTGACACCAGGCTGAATGATTGTGTGCTGCCCGCCATTGCCAAGCAGACGAATCCCGTTTTCTACGTGGATCTGTATCCGTACCTATCGGCCGATAACACGGATCCATACAGACTCGACGCAAACCTGTTGCTTACAGACATGTACAGTGGAGGTAACGGCAATCAGGGTTGGGTTCCGGCGATGGCGGCCAAGCATCCTAACATCGGCGTATTTATCGCCGAGACTGGATGGGCTTCTGCGGGTGGGAACCCTCCAAGTGGCGCGGTGTCCAATACCACGAACGAGGGGAAATATGTGGGCAGCGTTGCCGCCTGGGCTAAGACTCACGGACATCACACGATTCTGTTCATGATGTTTGACAGATCCTGCAAGGGCCCCCCCGAATATGAAAAGTTTTACGGTCTGATGACGGACGTTAATAATCCAAAACAGAATGTGACCGTTCCAACGGATCTGGTCCCATGACAATGCTGCATCCGAGAAATGCCCATACCTGGACGCTCTTAGCCTTACGGATCACTTATTGAAACATCAGCGAGTCAATCCTCAAAACGCTACGTTCTATTGGTAAAATGTGGAAACCGGGATTTCCGAAACCCCAGTGATTCCCAGATAGGTAACTACCAATTTGTAGATTGAAAAACAACTATGCCGATAACAACAAGAATGATATAAATAAAGAGGGTTGCGAAAAGAGAATCTGATTTGAATTTAAAGGCTGAACCGCTTGATCTCTTTGGAACTGGAATAATTCCGAATTTCAGTTTAAATGAAGTGATCTCATCCAACACAAGATGAACCAGGCACCCCAGGAACACTGCAAGGCCAGCCATGATAGCAACCTGACTGCCAGAAGGTTCGAAGAGCAGGTAGCCGGTCCCGGCGCAAACAAAAGTAAAAGGGATGCTGTGCATCATGCCTCGGTGAACGGTGACCTGTTTAACGATGGAACAGACGACGTAATTTATAAAAAGATACGACGCAGTGAAATAACAGATCAGGAATTCAGGAGAGTCTCCGCCGATTTGAACGGCCCTGACGAATAGCAGGCTGGGAAGCAAAACAGAAATCAGGTGAAACAGGAAAGTCAGAGGTTTACCTGTGTCGCTGTCCAGGTCGGGAAGCAGGCCTCCCATGGAACCTACCACAAAAACCGCTCCTGCCTGCAATAGAGTCAAACCGGCCATAAAGTGTCCGGCTACTGACATGCCGGCCCCTGCAGCAATTCCCCCCACCAGATGAACTCTGAATTCAGCCATTAGATTCTAAAAAGCAAAAAATTCTCCATAAATTATTCCAAAAATATCATGAAAAGGCATCCAACTCAATTGCCTAAAAAAACTGGCAGAGCACCTGTTGCCACTCTCTTGAGTAGTCCAAATTTTATAATTCCCTTAAGCACTCTTAGTTTCACTTCCTTGTTTTGCATGCCCGAGTACAGACATTACCGTTGCAACCATCGCTGAAATATCTCCCATGTTTGCAGGGATTATCATGGTATTATTTTCTTTGGCCAGGTTTCCGAACTCTGCTATATATTTTTCAGCGACTCTCAAATTTGCAGCAGTTTCTCCACCAGTCAAACTTAAAGATTCAGCAACTTTCTTAATACCCTCTGCTGTTGCATGAGCAACAAGTTCAATTTCCTTTGCTTGTCCTTCAGCTTCATTAATACGTTTCTGTTTCTCACCTTCTGATATTTCAATAGCCTCTTTCCTTAATCCTTCAGCACGGTTTATCCGGGATTGTCTATCACCTTCAGATGTTGCAATAGCGGCGCGCTTCTCTCTTTCAGCTTTCATCTGTTTTTCCATTGCCGCCATTACAGTTTCAGGCGGCGTTATATCTTTAATCTCATAACGCAAAACCTTAATTCCCCAATTCTGAGCAGCTTCATCAATTGCAGCAACTACTTGCTGGTTCAGGTTGTCTCGTTCTTCAAATGTTCTGTCAAGTTCAATTTTGCCAATCACTGAACGTAGTGAGGTTTGAGCAAGCTGGCTTGCTGCAACCCTATATTCATCAATGCCGTAGGAAGATAGCTTGCTGTCAATCACCTGGAGATATAGAATACCATCGACTGCAACGGATACGTTATCGCTGGTAATGCAAGCCTGTGAGGGGATGTCCATGACCTCTTCCTTAAGGGAGCGTTTGTATGTGATTTTATCAAGGAAAGGTATGAGAATATGGAAGCCTGCGCTAAGAGTCTTGATGTACTTCCCAAGCCGTTCGACAATGTATTCCGATCTTTGAGGTACAACAACGGCTGTCTTTACTAACAGAACAATGATAATCACAGCTAATATAAATAGAACAACCAATGATTCACTCATTTTCGACTCCTTATAAAAGTTTAACCCTAAAAGTGAGTCCATCTTCGGACTCTTGACTTTCTATTAGAACAGATTGCCCTTCTTCAATTGCCTCCTCTGCATTAGCCCTCCAAAAACTGCCCATAAATTTTATTTCACCCGGCAGATTAGGAGATATTGTTTTTGTAACAATTGCTGTCTTCCCAATCTTCGAATCCGTGTAGTGATCATCAATGCTTTCGCGAGTCTTCCCTCTGAATATCTTCAGGCTGTATTTGCGTAGAGTAAACAGCAGCGTTAATGATGACGCCACAAATATGAATATTTGGCCCGTTAATTCGATTTCAAATAACCATGTAACTAATGCCACGATCCAACATCCAGCTGTAAAAAAGATTAAAATGAACCCTGACAGTGCTATCTCAGCAATTAGAAATGCAACACCGACAAGGAACCATATTAATGACGATGAAAGAATCATTTTATCCTCCAACAATTAAACTTTTTCCCGTTCCAGCCCTTGAAACCACTGCTTTTCCAATTCGTGGCCTAATTCCCTCGAATCCTATCAGGAAATGAAAGGGAT
>Ga0307988_1002084_pt1 | contig 10343 bp, 8 predicted proteins | sample EllFjometagen183_FD_203166 | JGI IMG/M metagenome (GOLD analysis project Ga0307988, IMG submission 203166) | Marine microbial communities from Ellis Fjord, Antarctic Ocean - #183 | ecosystem: Environmental > Aquatic > Marine > Unclassified | place: Southern Ocean | collected 2014-10-08 | reverse complement strand
CAATCGAATGAGGTTACCAATCAATACATATGGACAAGTTTTGATGCTGCAACAAATTCAACAGGCTGCTGTCGTAGCCAGTCCTGCTCCAGTCGAAACGCTTCCAATGTTTCTTTATGAGGGTGGCAAATAGCAATAACCTCTCGGTTCTTACCGGCAAGTTCCACCATCTTACGAATCTGTTGTCGTATATAGGTAACATCATCCTTATTATCCAGAAAAATATTCCGCGTTGCCGTTTTGAGACCCATTTTTCGTGCCTCAGAGAAAGCGACAGAATTACCAATAGTCCGACTATCAATAAAGAAAAGATCGTGCTGCTTTAACTCGTCCAGGACTATCCGCATTGCTTCTGATTCTTCTGTATACCGCGATCCCATATGGTTATTTCCACCAACAGCACCTGGAACTCCATCCATATACGATTGAACCAAGCGGCGGGTTTCATTTTCTGATTGGCCAAGCAACAGCGCATTTGCCCCAGGATTTGTACGGGGATAACTGCGGGGTTGCATCGGAATATGGATCATATACTCACGACCTTCCTCCTGCAGCAACGACGTTGCCGATATTGCCCTGCTAGTTCCTGGCAAAATCGAAGGGGTAATGATGACGTTCAGTTGCAGCAACTTGCGTATGGTGGAAAGTGACCCTCCCATATCATCCATGATAACAGCAATCTGACCCTGCTTACTGACCTCCACACTTGGGACCTGATACCTGAGCTCTAATCTAAGGTCGTCCTGCCAGTATAGATGGATAATCCCATCTTTCCGGCTAACTTTCAGCTGTGCGTGATTATCTGTTTCTTCTATATGTGTCGCTAGTTCAGTCAAAAAAGGGGTAGAAGGAAAATCTCCAAAAATTTTTCTTACCTTAACATTCTTTCGATCCGGTAATTTTCTCCATCCCATCGAATCGGAACCATTAATAAGTTGGTTTTCAATCAATTCCCGAATATCCGTATAGCTATAAGTCTGCAAATCATGAATGACATCTGCAGGCTCTTCATAGATGAATACTTCAGGATAGTGAGTAGGATCAGGCATAAAAGTCGAGCGTAAATTGACCAATGCAATCAGGCAAATCACAACAAATCCCAGCAGAAAAACAGACGCCAGAAGAATCCGCATATTCTGGGTTAACTGCTTTTTTTTAGGTCGTTTACGGGGTTTTTTTTTAACGGGTTTAGTTTTTTTTATAGCCATTTAGCAGTAAGTCTTTCTTCAAGCGGCTTGGTTGCTATGTTTGAGGATATTAACCCCTTTAAGCAAATCGATTGCACGCTGTAACTGGGTATCCTCTTTTTCTTTCGCGACTGAACCTTCAGGCATATTTTTATTCTGCTCACGTTGTTGTTCTGTAAGAGGTTGAAAGTGGTTTTCCAAATCCTCCTCCCGCAAAGCGGGTACAGTTTTATCCAGATGTTGAAGCTTCAGTTGTGAGACAAAAATATCAGGACTGATTCCACGCGCTTGGATAGATCTTCCTGATGGAGTAAAATAACGCGCTGTTGTTAATCTCAATCCAGATTTATCATCCAAGGGGATAATTGTTTGTACCGATCCCTTACCAAAGCTTTGCTCACCAAGAATAATAGCCCGACTGCGATCCTGCAGTGCTCCTGCAACAATTTCAGCGGCGCTGGCACTACCACCATTGATGAGAACAACAAGAGGATAGTCGGGCTCGGTTCCGACCTGTTGCGCAGAAAATGTCATTTGCGCTTCCGACTCCCGCCCTTCAGTATAAACTATCAGACCACTACTTAAAAAGAGATCAGAAACTGCCACAGCCTGATCCAGGAGCCCACCGGGATTATTACGTAAATCCAAAATCATTCCCTGCAATTGATCTCCATTTTCCCGACGCAATCGCAACAGATGCTCTTTCAGGTCTTTCCCAGTTCGATCCTGAAATTGAGAAACCCGAACATAACCATAATGACTTTGAAGTAATTTACTTTTAACACTCTGCACCTGAATAAGATCGCGAATGATTGTAAAATCAAGGAGTTCAGGCACACCGGAACGTTGGATACTGATAGTGATCCCCTCCCCTTTTGGACCACGCATCATCCGTACCGCCTCCATAATTTCAATATCACGGGTCGCTTTGCCATTAATTTTAATAATTTGATCCCCGGCTTGAATTCCAGCGGCATCGGCTGGAGTATCTTCAATAGGTGACACAATGATCAAGTTTCCATCTTTGACCGTAATCTCTATACCCAATCCACCAAATTCACCATGGGTATCAGCTTGCATCTCTTCATACATCTCTGGAGTTAAAAAACTACTGTGGGGATCCAAAGTGTTCAACATGCCACGAACCGCGCCATAAATCAGTTTATCCATGTCAACATCTTCAACATAACTACTACGAATCAAAGAAAGAACATCCGTAAATATCTCAAGATTATTATAATCATCTTTCTCATTTGCGCAGGCATAGTCACTGAAGACAACAGCACCACAGCAAAAAACTAGCAGAAAAAACCCACTCAAAATAAACTGTTTTAGCTTAGGCATGTAACCTCACAAACTTAACGCGGCTGCAGCCACGATAAAGGATTAACAGGAGAACCTTTAGAACGAATTTCAAAATATATACTGTCGCGACCACCCAAACCACTATTCCCAAGCAATTCACCAGCGGAAACCTGATCACCCAATTTTTTCAACATCCGCTCGGCCTGTGCGTAAAGAGAGTGATAACCTCCAGGGTGACTAATGATAAAAAGATTTCCATAACCTTTGAAATAATCGGCAAAAACAACCTTGCCGGCAGCAACAGCCAGTATTGGGCTGCCAACCGGCGTGGCTATTTCAATACCATTACTCTCGTAATAGGTTCCAAGTTTAACATCCTTCTGTTGACCAAAGCCAATCACCACACGACCATTCACCGGCCAACCCAGCTTACCTCGCCCTATTGCAAAGTTTCCAGCAACAAATCCGGCTTCAGGTGTTGGTTCAACCTCAAGCCTGGCAATCAAAGCTTTCAATTTTACAGCGTTTTCTTTCAATTGCCTCAATTCAGAAGACAACTTTTTCTTATCTATTCGTGCTTGATTTAATAACCTTGCTTGTAGCTTTTTCCCTTTTCCTGCAGCAAACTGTTGTTGTTTTTCACTTTCAAGAAGCTCCGCCTTTTGCAGACGCAGAGTTTCCAATGATGCTAAATTCTGTTGGTGCGCTTTTGTCGCTGCCCGATATTCGGCCAACAACTCTTTATCGTGCTGGAGGACTCTGGTAAAATACTGATATTGTTGAACCATTTCAGTTGGTGACTCCGCTGAAAAAAGGATTTTCAACAAACCCGTATCCCCTTCTTTATACAAAGCGACCAATCTTGTTTCCAATTGTAAGCCCGCCTTTTTTACCCCTTTTTTGTTCTCTTTGACCAGTTTACGTTGCTGCTGAATTTTATCCTGCAACTTTTTAAGATTTTTTTTTAATAAATGAATTTTTTTGTTCACATTTTCAAGCGTTTTTTTTATCAACGCCAGTTCTCTACTGATAATAAGTTCTGATTTCTTTTTATTTTTCAGATCAGTTTCAGCACGATTAATTCGCGCTTCAATTTTCTCAAGTTGAGAGCGATTATTAGTTAAATCGGCCCAACATGGGAAACTGGGTAAAACCAGAAGCAAGCAGAAAAAGATAATGAGAAAGGGTCGAATCATAGCATCAAAGGCGGACAAAACGTCGCAAAGACGACAGGCTACCAAGCACACCCAGGACGACCCCGGAGAGTGCAAGAATAATTTGCTGGTTTAAGGTTAAAAATAGCAGATCAAAATCAGTAGGAGTTAGCCAGAATGAATTCAGACTGGGGGAAAGTACAAAAACAAACGAGAGGGCTAAAAAAGCGAGCGAGAGCAGACCACCTAACAACCCCTGGATTGCTCCCTCAAGCATAAAGGGAATCTTAATAAAACGCATTGTTGCGCCGACCAGAGCCATAATTTCCAACTCATCCCGTCTTGCATATAGGGTCAATTTGATTGTATTGGAAACAATAAACAAAGCTGCAAACAATAGAAATCCACCCAGGATAATACCCACAAATCGCAATGCCTGAGCAAATTTATTGAATTTTTCTAACCATTGTTGCCCATAGCGTAAATCATCAACCTCCAGATGATTTTCTAATTGTTCAATGACTGAGGCAATTCCCTGCTGATTCCTATAATTGCGATACAAACCCAACTCAAAAGAAGCCGGAAGTAAATCCTTGCTTACACCTTCCAACAAGCTGGCATCCTCGCCTAAATGTTCTTTGAAACTTTGCATTGCATTAGCCGGAGATACATATTTGACCGACTCAACTTCGGGGATATTTTGCAGCTTTGTTGTTAACCCTGCAATGCTCTGTTGGTTTGGTGCTTTTTCTAGATAAGCTATGACTTGTATTTCTTTAGTCCAACGTAAAGCAAGCTGCTCAGTATTGACAACAACAAGAAAAAAAGTCGCTACCGTAGCCAAAGCAACAGCCATCGTTAGAATAGATGCCGCACACAAAAGAGGCCACTGACGCATGTTGCGCAGGGCACGCATTATAAAATAACGAATTTTATCCAGCACTGCTGGAGCCTCCAGTTCAAAAGACTTGGTCGTCTAGAAATCTATTGATAAACAGCTTAGGTGGATAGATTAACCCTGTAGTGGCTGTTGATCACCTATCAGCTTACCTTGATCAAGTGTCAGCACCCGCCGCGGAAAACGTTGATTTAAACTGTGATCATGGGTTGCCAATAAAACCGTTGTGCCACGGGCGTTTGCTTGCTGGAACAGAGCCATAATCTCAAAAGTTACTTCTTGATCCAGGTTCCCACTCGGCTCATCGGCTAGCAGTATCAAAGGATCGACAACTAAAGCTCTCGCAATAGCGATACGTTGCTGCTCACCTCCGGAAAGTTCCAGGGGTTTTCGCTGCAAACGGTGCTCCAGGCCAACCTGTTTCAAGGCCTGATAGACTTTTTTACTCACTTCATAGCGCTTTTTACCCTGCGCTTCCAAAGCAAATGCAACATTTTCATAAACGGTTCTGCTCTGCAATAACTTGAAATCCTGAAAAACAACGCCAACCTTACGCCGCAAAAAAGGAATCTGTCGGCTACGGATACGCGATATATTCTGGCGATCAACCAGAATCTGTCCTTTGGTCGGTTTTTCTGCAGCGTAGAGCATCCGCAGCAAAGTTGTCTTTCCTGCCCCAGATGCGCCAGTAATATAGACAAATTCGCCTTTGCCAATCTGTAGCGTCATGTCCTTCACTGCAGCAGAGTCACCGCCGTATTTTTTTGTAACGTTGTACAATTGTATCATGGGCATCCATCAAACATGTGAGGTGAAGCCTCTACTAAAAGCGTTAACAAAGACCGGGCAACAATTTCAGCAGCCCATGCAGACCGACTTTATTACAACCTAGATCACCCTTGCGCCTGAACTGCAGTGATCGCTGCGACATTAATGATGTCTTCAACTGAGCAGCCACGAGACAGATCATTTACTGGCTTGGCTAAGCCTTGAATAATTGGACCGACAGCCTCTGCTCCAGCAATACGCTCGACCAATTTATAGCCGATATTTCCGGCGTCAAGATCAGGAAAAATCAAGGTATTGGCTTGACCGGCAACGTTGGAACCTGGTGCCTTTTTATCTCCAACCTTAGGAAGTAAAGCAGCATCGAGCTGTAATTCGCCATCAATCGCCAAATCTGGAGCTAACTCCTTGGCAATCCTCAAGGCGTTAAGCACCTTATCACAATCACTATGGGCGGCACTCCCTTTGGTTGAAAAACTGAGCATTGCCACCCGAGCATCCGCTCCGAGAAAACTCTTGCAACTTGCAGCCGTACTCACAGCAATTTCTGCCAAGGCTTGAGCATCAGGGTTGGGATTGACAGCGCAATCGGCAAAACAGAGGGTGCCATTTTCACCAAACTCTGGGTTATTCGTCACCATCAGAAAAACCGAAGAAACGGTCTTCATCCCCGGAGCCGTGCCAATCACCTGAAATGCTGCACGCAGAACATCTCCGGTGGTATTATATGCTCCAGCAACAGCACCACCGGCATCACCCTTGCGAACCATCATCGCGGCAAAATAGAGATTGTCTTCAGCGGACAAAAGAGCTACAGCATCCTCATGACTTAAGCTTTTTTGCTTACGCAGTTCAACCAATTCATCAGCATAGGCATTGAGCTGGTCAGCATTTTTGGGGTCGATAATAGTAACACCATCCAGAGAGACCCCTAGCTCTAGAGCCTTCGCAAGAAGAGATGTGGGATTCCCCAGCAAAACGATATTAGCAAGCTTATTTCCAACAATCCTGGCTGAAGCTTCAACCATGCGATCATCATAGCCTTCTGGCAGGACTACAGTTTGTAAATTGGCACAAGCTTTTGCTTTAATCTGGTCAACTAGATGCATCTTTTCCTCCTCTTAATATGATAATATTATACGTCTAATATGATTTATAAGTTTTCCGATGGATACTACCTAATGGCAAAACCAAGGGTCAATCCTTTTTCAATTATTTACCCAATCAAACTAGTCGTCACCGAAGACTCTGGTTATACTCACTAGTCTATGAATTTTCTCCATTCACCCAAACCAAAATTATCCAAAGAGCAGACACGGCTACTCATTCTTTGCCTGTTATTTTCTCTGGCACTGCATGTAGCCGTTGTTTTGCTTCTCCCCCTATTACAACAACAAGAAAAATCACAACTTTGGCAACAACAACCGACTATCGTCCAACTTGTTGATCTGCCGGAAAAAACCAAAAAATCACCGGTGGATAAACCGCGTCAATTTGAGATAGATCCACTTCCGGCTAAAGCACAACCGGAGATTTCGGTGGAATCCTTCCGTCAAGCAGACCGGAATCAAAAAGTGAATCAGGAACAAGCACCCAAGGGGGATGATGTCCGTGATCAAACAACGCTAAAATCAGCACCTGCACTTCCACCACGACAGATACAGAAACCCCAAAACCAAATCATTCAGCAGCTGCCACAAAAAATCGAGCAAGAAAAAGCTCAACCAGTAAAAAATAAACCCAATAAAAAGAAGGTGACAACAACTGCACCGACAATTTCTGTTCAGCCGCGACAAACACTGCCACCACAAACACAACTATCTCCAGAACAACTGCGCCCCAACGCCAGTACCCTGGATCGAATTGCCCGTGGCAGTCAAGCAGACCGCAACCGGACTAAGGAGCGCAAAGATGTAGAAATTGGTGACACTGTCTGGTTAAACCTGCAGGACAATCTATTGGTGTCCTTTTTTCGCCGCTTCCACGACCAGATAGAGCTCGTCTGGAACTACCCTACAAAAGCGGCTGAGCAGGGCATTGAAGGAACCTTGGAATTGATGATTATTGTCAACAAAAAGGGGGAACTTCTAGATGTCGACCTGATGAAGTCAAGTGGTTCAGACCTGCTTGATTTTGAAGCCATCCAGGCTGTTTATCGGGCAGCGCCGTTTGGACCGTTAACAAAGCATTATCCACACGAAAAGCTCAAGATTCGCGCTTATTTCAGCTACCAATTCAGTGGAAAAATAATTTACGGCCGCGGGTATTGAAGCAAAAATGCCCGGCAAAACCGGGCATTTCAAATAGATACGAAACTACTCAAGCTCCCAACGCAGCTTTGGTTTACGTGCTGCAGTCGCTTCATCCAGACGCTTGACCTTAGCTCGCACTGGAGCCTGTTTAAGCAGTTCCGGATTAGTCTTGGCTTCCTCTGCGATTGCCAACAAAGCATCACAGAACTCATCAATCGTCTGTTTACTTTCGGTCTCAGTCGGTTCAATCATCAATGCACCATGAACAACCAGTGGAAAATAGATTGTGGGAGGGTGATAACCGTAATCAATCAACCTCTTGGCAACATCAAGGGTATGACATTCATTTTGCAAAGCATCTTCAGAAAAGACAACTTCGTGCAAGGAGCGTTGTTTGTTAGGTAAGGCATAAACACCTTCAAGCCGGGCACGAATATAGTTGGCGTTAAGAACTGCCAATTCGGTAGCCCGCTTCAAACCTTCCCCACCCATAGAGAGAATATAGCTATAAGCCCGCACCAAAATACCAAAGTGACCGTAAAATGATTTCAATCGTCCTATTGATTGGGGACGATCATATTCAAGCTTATATCCATCACTATCCTTGACGACAACAGGTACAGGCAAAAATGGTTCTAATTTTTCAACCACTCCGACAGGGCCAGAACCTGGTCCACCGCCACCATGGGGAGTAGAAAAAGTTTTATGCAAATTAAAGTGCATAACATCGATACCAATATCGCCGGGGCGGCTGATCCCCATTAAAGCGTTGAGATTGGCCCCATCACTGTAAACTAAACCACCGCGTTCGTGGACAAGATCACAAATTCCACGGATATCTGCCTCGAACAGACCCAAAGTATTAGGATTTGTCACCATCAATGCCGCAACATCATCGTCCATCACCGCTGCTACAGCTTCTTTCGACAAAATCCCATCTGAGGCAACAGTAATAACTTCATAACCAGCGAGAGCAGATGATGCAGGATTGGTTCCGTGAGCCGTATCTGGAATGATGACTTTATGTCGCTTTTGCCCATTAGCCTCATGCCAGGCACGAATCATCAACATTCCGGCAAATTCGCCCTGGGCACCAGCAGCGGGTTGTAAAGTCATCGCTGGAAAACCGGATATTTCACCCAGGTCGCGCTGTAAGTTATACATCAATTCCAAAGCACCCTGATTAAGAGCTTCTGGAGTTTGGGGGTGAATATCAGTAAAACCGGGTAACCGTGCAGCCGCCTCATTGACCTTCGGGTTGTATTTCATTGTACAACTTCCGAGGGGATAAAACCCACTATCGACACCATAGTTCCAGGTTGATAGACGGGTATAATGGCGCACCACATCAACTTCTGAAAGCTCAGGAAAGCCTTCAATTTGATTACGAGTCAGGCTGCTATCAGGTGCAACTGCAGGAACATCCAGATTAGCAATACTGTAGCCAATTCGACCCGGCTGAGACTGTTCAAAAAGTAAGTTTTCGTCCAAAACCAAGCCACGACCTTCTGTGCTCATCATGCCTCACCTCCTGCCAGTGCAAGCACCAACCGATCAATCTGTTCGCGGCTGTTTTGTTCTGTCACGCAAATCAGCAAACCATCTTCCAAATCAGAATAATCCCTGCCAAGCGAAATTCCTGCCAGAATACCCTTTTGTTCCAGACGCATTTTCAAGGCAGCAACCGGCTCGGAGCAGGTGACAACAAATTCGTTGAATGACGGTCCAGAGAATGGCGTCGCAAACCCATCCAACTGACTGATTCGATCTCTGGCATAGGCTGCTTTTGCATAGTTGTGTTCAGCGAGTTGTCGCAGTCCCTGCTTACCATGCAAAGCTAAATAAATACTCATCATCAAAACACACATGCCTTGATTTGAGCAGATATTCGAAGTCGCTTTTTCACGGCGGATATGTTGTTCACGGGTTGCCAGCGTAAGGACAAACCCCCTTTTGCCATCCTGATCCACCGTTTCACCAACAAGACGACCCGGAAGAACACGCATATCTTTCTTGCGCACCGCAAAGAAACCTATTCCAGGGCCACCATAGGATAGTGGGATGCCAAAACTCTGCCCCTCACCGACAACAACATCTGCACCTAAATCACCAGGAGATTTATACAATGCAAGGGCTAGTGGCTCGGCAACTGCCGCAACCAAGCGGGCACCGGATGCGTGGGTCATTTCTGAAATGACTTCCAGTTCTTCAATCTGGCCAAGGTAATTAGGATAACCAATCACCACAGCAGCAACCTGATCATTAAGTAAGGTCTGCAACGCAACTTGATCTGTCACACCATCCTGCAGTGGAACATCAATCAAAACAACATCAAGATAACGACAATAAGTTGCGACCGTTTCACGATACTGTGGCGGTAGTCCCTGCGATAGCAAAACTTTATTACGTTTCTTTGCCGCACGAATAGTTAATAAAACCGCTTCGGCACAGGCAGATGCGCCATCATACATTGAGGCATTGGCAACATCCATTCCGGTCAATTGACAAACCAGGGTTTGGTACTCGAAAATTGCCTGGAGAGTCCCTTGGCTGATCTCCGGCTGATAAGGAGTATAAGCTGTATAAAATTCACTGCGACTGACAAGCTGATCAATAACTGCAGGGATAAAATGGTTATAGGCTCCTCCCCCAAGAAAAGAGTCCCAGTCAGAAGTTTTGGTGTTCTTTTCAGCTAAATCCTTTAAAAAGGCCAATGACTCTGACTCTGACTTTGCAGCAGAAACATCGAGAGGTCTTTTCA
>Ga0307988_1002083_pt1 | contig 10344 bp, 8 predicted proteins | sample EllFjometagen183_FD_203166 | JGI IMG/M metagenome (GOLD analysis project Ga0307988, IMG submission 203166) | Marine microbial communities from Ellis Fjord, Antarctic Ocean - #183 | ecosystem: Environmental > Aquatic > Marine > Unclassified | place: Southern Ocean | collected 2014-10-08 | reverse complement strand
ACAAGAGACGTAAGCGGCGTGATATAAAAGTGAGAAAGTGCCTGTGGAAAGGAAAGATAAGGGATGCCGGATTCGAAAAGAGCTGCGGATTCCGGATTTTTTTTTGTTATGACGTTGCCTACAATTACCAGATCCGGGCGAGAAACAAGATTTTTGGACCCATAGCCGCTGCAGACAGTTATTCCCATTTCGGCCAGAAAATCGGACATTGGCGGGTAGACGTGACTGTCACTTCCGGTAATGGAGTAACCGGATTGCTTGAGCATTCCGGCAAGCGCTGCCATCCCTGTCCCGCAAATCCCCATGATATGGATATGGTCTATATTCCGGGGGACCCTGTTTAGCGATGGGTCAAGCTCAATCATTACCGTGTTCCCTAACTGCCTGATTGATGGTGGTATGTATGGCTGTAAATGCTGCGGGGAATGTTGCCGGTGTGATTCTACCCACTTCAATAAATTTGACGGTAATCTCTTTGGAAATTTTCAGGATTGTTTCCTTTGATACCGTGTCGCTGGTTTTAAATTCTCTGTGAGCTTTATTTTCTGCCATAGCTGTTGCATCCTCATACCCTTAAGGGGTTTTAAGCTTGGTAACGCCTCCGCTGATTGAAGAAGGCCAATTCGTCAAAATACCAGCAGAGGCGTCAGCTATCAAGAATAACCTGTAAGCCATTCTAATGATCGTATAACTATTAAGATAATTGGACAGATTTTGCCAGAATTTGTTCTCTGGGGTTATGTAAATGGATTTAAAGGGCTCGTTTTTTTAAATATGCACAAAAAATTGTGTGTAAATGTGATAAATACACTAGGATCGATAATCCACAACAGGCCCAATTTTTCGAGGTCTGAGCTGTCTCCAAGAGAAACCCGGGGACAGGCAGTAATTAAGAATTTTAATTCAGGTGATAGGGACGACATTATGAAATTACTAGACCTAAATGAAACAAATGAATTCACCGAAGGCGCAATGAAACGGTTCTTCTTGGTTGAGGATTCAGAATTTTTTAAAATTATTAACTTCAACCTTAAGGCGGGAGTTACCTTTCCCATACATTCCCATGATCTGGATGGGGAGCTTTCCATTCAGGTTATTGAAGGAGATGGTTTTTTTCTTGGGGAAGGAGGGGCTGAAATACCAGCGAGAACCGGACATATTCTTATATCTGAGATTCGTGAGCCCCACGGTGTACGAGCCGAAACTGATATGCGGATTGTAGTAACAATAGCTCCGCCGATCTGAGGGCATTGTTAGTACCTTACTCCAAAAACACTACAGTGAAAAACAAGAAATTGAGGAATGTATTTTGAAATTATGTGGTTACACATACTACCAAGGTACTTTTACCCCTCAAGCTGGTAATGAAAAGGGTACTGGATTCTTACTGTTTACCGGTGTTACTCCCAGTCTCCCATGCTAAATAAGATTAGATCACAGATCGGCATCCGGTTATTTGCCATATTGACGATTATTATTGTCATGTCCATAGTGCCGCTCACTTTTATTACCTTTAGAGCAATTAATCATTATGAGCTTGAGGCTGCAGAGACTAATGAAGTAAAGATAAGATCCCAGGCATTTTCTTATCTCAAAGAAATTACAAGTGAGCGAGCCCACCGATACCAGGCTTTTTTTGACCGCATAGCCGCTTCGGCAGGTATGACTGCCCGGCTGGCTTCAATGATTTATTCGGACCTTGATTACTACTCTTCAAGGCCTCTTGAAAACTACCAATATCGCCTGTATCAGCAAAACTGGTTCTGGATGAACTCAATCGAGAATTCTGTCCTTTCACTATACTGGGGAGGCTCAAAGCTGGGCCCTGACGCCAAGCGTGAGCTTCTCGCTTTAACCAATATCCACCCTCTGCTCAAACAGGCTCTTGCAGAAAACCCGGAAGCTCTTGCAAGTCACGTAATAGCTATCTCAGGTCTCGGCCAGTATTACACTGAAACTCTGGAGGTCAAGAAGAGTGTCTTTTATCTTCCTCCTGCTTCCGATTTTGATCTGCGCCATGGCGAACCAATGACCATTTTCACTAAAAGCGAAGATCTGTCACCGGGTGTTCGCTGGACCAGGGTTTATAAAGACGATGTCATTGATGGTCTTATGCTCACCGCCAGCGCATCAATCATTGATAATAAAGGTGTCTTTCGTGGCATAACAGGTATTGATGTTCCCCTGCAGAACCTGCTTAACGATATACTCGGAATAGAAGATGAAAACTGGGTTGAGGGAAGCATTTTATTCTCTTTCTTGCTCGACGAAAATAACGAAGTTATTGCGATTCCAGGTGCCTACTATTCACTGTTCGGACTTAATGTGGATAGCTCTAAACTGGTTAATTCCGCGGATATACTTGGTGTTGATCTGGCGACTTCAAATAAGAAAGATGTTAGAGATCTGGCCAGCAGTCTTATAGGAAAGGAGAAATTTTTTACTGAAATCAATCATGATGGCAGGAAGTATATGGTTGTGACCCATAGAATGCCGGATTTAGGCTGGGTTTTTGGTGTAGTCGTTAAGGAAGATGATATTCTTCTTTCGATACAGGAGAGCCGGATTGGCTTAAAAAGAATGATTGGGGATGTAGAAATAAAAGGTATAATACTCTCCCTGCTGACTATGTCTATTGCCATCGTGGTAATGTTTATTGCAATACGATATCTTATCCTGCCCCTGCGGGTTCTTACCGATGCGACCAGGAAGGTTGCCGCTGGTGATTTGACAGCGCAGTGTCCAGTAACGACAACAGATGAAGTTGGAGTGCTTGCCAGATCTTTTAATTCAATGGTAAAGCAGCTTCGAATAGCCCAGGAAAAACAGGAAAAATATTCGCAGTCTCTGGAGTCTGAGGTTGAAGACAGGAATGTTGAACTGGATGAGCAGAGAGATCAGCTGGAAGTTACCCTTAATCTTCTGGGCAAAGAGATCGAGCGCCGGCAGATAATCAGCGAGGCGCTGAAAACCAGCGAGCAGCAATACTTTGATACTCTTGAGGCTACCACTGCAGGCGTCTATATTGTAGAAGGTGAGGTTTTTACTTATGTGAACAGTTCTTTTGCAGATATGATCGGGACTACCAGTAAAGAACTTGTAGATACAGTCACCTTCGATATTGTGCATAAAGATGACCGTTCCCTGGTTGCTGAAAATGCCGCGCTAAGACTGGCTGGAGAAATAATACCGCCCTATTCGGTGCGATGGCTGCGCACAGACGGCACTCAATTCCATGGGGAGGTCTGGGGCAAGATCGCTAACTGGCAAGGCAGGATTGTAATGGTTGGAACTATTACAGATGTTACGGAAACAAAATATAACGAGGAGAGGCTGAAGCTGCAGGATAAACAGCTGCAGAGATCTCTTGATGAAAAAGAGGTTCTGCTCAAGGAAATTTACCATCGAACCAAAAACAATATGCTGGTGATTATCTCTCTGCTGGATCTGCAGACCCAGGATATTGAAGACGATAAGGTGAGAGCAGTTTTTCTTGAGACTGAAAGCCGTATCCGGGCAATGGCCCTTGTGCATGAAAAGCTTTACCAGTCAAAGAACCTCTCGGATATAGACCTCGGAGAGTACCTCCAGGAGGTTACAGGTACACTTCTTAAAAACATGGTGGTTGAAGATAGGATTAAACTTGTCTTATCACACATCGAACCACTTTCAATAACCATAGATTATGCTGTTCCACTTGGTCTTGTTGTCAACGAGATTGTCACTAACAGTATTAAACATGGTTTTCCCGACAACCGTTTTGGTACGGTTTATCTAAGTCTTAAAACGAGTGGGACAGGTGACGTTGTATTGACTGTTGGTGACGACGGCATAGGTCTACCTGTAGAGATGAATGTAGATGAAGCTGCCTCTTTTGGTATGCGTATCATAATAAAAAGTCTGATCAAGCTGCAGCTGCGCGGTACAGTAACCGTCGACCGGGAATACGGAACCTCGTACAATATAACTTTTCCTGAACCTGCTGATTTACAAAGGGTATGAAAAATAACACCACAAAAATAATGGTAGTTGAAGATGAGGTTCTTATAGGGTTGATGCTCGTTAAAAACCTTCGTGCTCTTGGATATAAGGTAGGTGAAATTATAACCACCGGAGAGGAGGCAGTCGAGACCGCAGGTTTTGAGCAGCCCGATGTGATCCTGATGGATGTGACTCTGGCAGATGAGATGAATGGTATTGAGGCAGCCTGTCGGATAAAGGAAAAGTATAAAATACCGTCCATTATTTTCAGCGGTTACAGTGATGAAAAATTCAGGGAAAGGGCAAGGCGGGCCGAACCTGTCGCCATACTGGAAAAGATGGGACCGTTTGAAGATATCATTTCTGCAATAGATAAGGCGGTTGGGTGATGCTTTTATTAGTGACGCTAGGTGCCTGATTTGTTATGTTCATTTTCTATTTTTTAACATCATCATACCCTTGATAAAAATTGGTTTTGTTCCGGGTAAAATTTTTGATGAATACATAAGAGGTAAGGACAATGAAAAAAATCAGTTTATTAGTTTGCACTCTCTTTTTGACCGGCCTTCTGTCTGCCGGGTCTGCCTTTTCCGCTGAGCGGATATTTTTTGGTATTGCCACCGGTGGTACAGGAGGAACCTATTATCCTCTAGGTGGTATGCTGGCCCAGATGATATCCAACAAAGTTGTAATTGATGGAAAAAAACTCTCAGCTACAGCTGAAACCGGTAATGCCTCTGTGGCAAATGCTACTCTTCTCAGCCGTAACGACATCGAATCTGCGTTTGTTGCCGCCGATATCCTTGATGCCGCGTATAGAGGAACTAAACAATTTGAAGGCAAAGACCTGAAGAACCTTCGTGCGCTTGGAGCGCTCTATCCTGAAACTGTCCAGCTGGTTGTCAGGGCAAAAGCAGGTGTTAAAACCTTTGGAGATCTCAAGGGCAAATCTATTTCTTCCGGTTCTCCAGGTTCCGGCCAGTGGCAGCTTTTAGGTGATCTTATGGCGTCCTATGGGCTGGACAGGAAAAAAGATATCTCGGAAGATTATTCTTCATTTTCCCAGTCAGTTGAGAAAATTAAAGATGGCAACCTTGATGCATCTTTAATAACTGCCGGTGCGCCAACTGCCTCAGTACTTGAACTAGCTAATCACCACGATATAGTCATTCTTCCCCTGACCGGTCCCGCCATTAAAGATCTGCAGAAAATTCAGCCATATTATGCGGATGCAATACTGCCTGCAAATACCTATAAGGGACAGACTAGTGACGTGAAAACCATTGCGGTAAGAGCTATCTGGGCGACCCATGATAAACTTGATGATGAAACTGCATATAATGTAGTTAAAGCTCTTTATGAGAACACAGACACTCTTGCCAAGGTTCATGTTAAGGGCAAGGAAATTTCTCTAGCTAAAGCGCTTGAATCCATTTCTATCCCGCTTCACCCTGGTGCTGAAAAATACTACCGTGAAAAAGGACTTATCAAATAAGAAGAAAAGATTTTCTGCAGGCGTGCTGGTTATTATTCTGGCCGCCTGCTTATCTTCAAATGCATACAGCTCTGGCGATGGATTTGCACAGCTGGTAATTACGCAATTTCCTGAGCAGAAGGAATTGGCGAGATACCGGCTGGGAGCTGAGCAGACTTTTTCTCTCACATTTATTCATTCAGTTTCAAAAACCCCGGTAACAGACGTTTATGAAGTCCGGGCTGGTAAAATCATCCAGACAAAAGAAATATTTAAAGCCCATGGCGCCGGGCTTCCATCAAACAGTTCTGAACCCGGGGGGATTTCCTGGGAGAAGACCAAGGACTGGTTTATCTTTCATATGGAACGGGCCATTCCAAAACTTGTGGTAAGAACCGACAGAGTATACCAGAACCGTCTTGTCTTGAAATCCGGAGTCATAGATCTCAATCAGTGGGACGATCAGGCGCTTTTTATTTATGTCGAAGATAATGTTGATAAACTCGTAAAAAGGTTATCCGAAGCTTTAGATGGCTAAGTAAAAAGCTTCATATTGGAGGCGTGCAATTTTTCTATTATTTCGGCGTACATAAGGTACGTCGTAATGATAGAAAAATTGTAACAACGAACAAGATGAAGAGTTTTTACGACGCCATCAATGTTTCCTTATAAACGATATTGTTGTGTTTCCAGGGAGAAAGAATGGTTGTTGATGAAAAAGTGAGTCAGATTGAAATTTCCGGGCAGCCATATGACGGGGACGAAATAATGGACGCCGGGCAGATTGAAAGTATTGTTAAAAAATTTGATGCGGAATCAAATTTTAGAAATCTGACTGGTATTACTTCAAAAATAACCGGGGTTCTCTGTATTGTTCTAAGCCTTTTTCATATCTATACAGCAGGGTTCGGCCTTCTTAATGAAGTCACACACCGGACAGTTCATCTAACCCTGGTACTCGGCCTTGTATTTCTTGTATTTCCTAGGCAAATCCCAAAACACAAAGTTAGTGACTGGGGGGTCGGTCTCTGCTTTGCCGGTTTTTATCTTTTCCTCGCCTGGCAGCTAACCAACAGGTTTTCTGACCAGATGCCCTTTTTAGGTAAAATAGGTTTACTGGCTCTGATTTTTTTTATTGCACTTACAGCCCTGCCTTTGCGTCAGCTTAAAGGCGAAGGTGACGAACTCTCTTTTACCGACTGGCCCCTGGCAATTGCAGGCGGCGGATTTTCTCTGTATCTGATTGTCTTTTTCGAATCTATTTTTATTACAAATATTGGTTTTCCTAGCCTTTTTGACCATATAATGGGCCTTGTGGCTATCATTATGGTAACAGAAGCCTGTCGGCGGGTCATGGGTAACACTCTGCCCATTATAGGTGCCGTATCACTTTTGTACGCTATAGTTGGGCCTTGGCTGCCGGGAGTACTTGCCCATCGAGGGTACGATATCGTAAGAATTGTAGGACATCTTTATCTTGGTACAGAAGGTATTTACGGTGTGGCAGTCGGAGTTGTCGCTACCTATGTCTTTCATTTTGTTTTGTTTGGCGTGATGGCCCAGGCTTCAGGTTTAGGCCAGTTGTTTATTGATCTTGCCACAATCCTTGCTGGTAAGTATGCCGGTGGTCCAGCTAAGGTTTCAGTAGTATCTTCAGGTTTTTTTGGTATGATTTCCGGATCTCCCATTGCAAATACCGCGACTACCGGCTCGTTTACTATTCCCATGATGAAAAAAAATGGGTTCACTCCCACCTTTGCCTCTGCGGTGGAGGCATCTGCCTCCTGCGGCGGTCAGGTGACTCCCCCTATAATGGGGGCATCTGCATTTGTAATGACTGAAATGCTGGGAGTGCCGTATAATGAAATTATCCTGATTGCCATCATTCCTGCACTTTTCCACTATCTTGCTATTTTCAGCATGGTCCATCTTGAGGCGAAGCGGCTTGGACTGAAAGGTATGGCAAAGGAGCAGATTCCTCAGATTATGTATGTTGTCAGGCGTTCATGGCACCTTATGATTCCTCTTACCGTCATGGTTACGCTTCTTCTTATGCAGTTTACTCCCTATCTCGCTGCTTTCTGGGGTATTATTCTGACTGTTGTATGTTCCTATATCCCCCCGATTATGAAAAAGTTAGGTGTTGGCGATCTTGACGATTCTCAAACATTAACGCCAAAAAGAATTGCCAAGGGCCTTGATGACGGTGCTAGATATGCTCTGGCTATTGGTGCTGCCTGCGCCTGTGTAGGTTTTATTCTCGGGGTCTTGACCCTGACCGGCATGGGGTTTAAATTTTCCGGTGCAGTTCTTGATATTTCGGCCAGTGCCGGCCTCTTTTTTGCCAATATAGTTCCTTTTGATCTTGTCACTCAACAGGGGTCGACTCTGTTTTTTGGCCTGATCATGGTTGCTATTGCCTGTATAATAATGGGAGCAGGAATCCCCACAACGCCATGTTATATAATACTCGCATCAATCGCTGGACCCGCCCTTAGCGACCTTGGCGTCCCATTGATCGCCACCCACTTCTTTGTTTTTTATTACGGAGTCCTGGCGGATGTGACGCCACCAGTGGCCCTGGCAGCCTACGCGGGGGCAGGGATAGGTGGGGCTGATCCGATGAAGACCGGGGTAACCGCATTCCGTCTCTCCATGGGGAAGGCTTTGGTTCCCTTTATGTTTGTCTATGCTCCCAGCATGCTTTTTATCGATTTTAACTGGGCTGAGTTCTCACTTGCCATTGTTAGTGGTGTCCTTGGCATAATATCGCTCTCAGCAGCTTATATCGGCCACTTTAAAACCAGGATCAATTTGCTTGGCAAAATTCTGCTGACTGTTGGCGGATTACTTCTGGTTTCGGCAAAGATACAAGTAATTATTGTTGGTACAGTTCTGGTTCTCATTGTACTGTTGCCTAAATTTTTAGGTGTTAGTAATATGCGACCACTTAAGGCAGGTAGCTAATAGAATTGGTGTTTTTTTACAGGTATAAATACATTTGACAGTCTGTTACGATAATTTACCGACTCATGTTCGTATAGTCGAAGTTGCTCCGCGGGACGGTTGGCAGAATCTTTCCAATTTCATTCCTACGGTGGAAAAAGTCGAACTAATTGACGAGCTAGCTTGCTGTGGTTTCAAAGAAATTGAAATCAGCTCTTTTGTCAGTCCTCAGGCTATTCCACAATTGAGAGATGCGACAGAGGTTTTTCAAAAAATTAAACCTTTTCCGGGAATGGTGGCATCAGCACTGGTGCCCAATAATCGCGGATTGGCTCGAGCCTTGGAAGCTGGGGTGGGGAAGATTGTTTTCTTTATATCTGCCAGCGATACTCATAACCGCAAAAATCTGGGATGTTCTCAATTAAAGACTCTCGCAGAGATTGCTCTGATGCTGGAATCCATACCTCCGAAGGTTTCCCGCCGGGTTTCGATTTCTAATGTTTTTGGCTGCCCTTATGAAGGGAAGGTCTCTTTTGCTTGTGTCGAGCGCCTTGTAACCAGCCTGAGTGAGCTCGGGTTTTCTGAGATTACCCTCTGCGATACCCTGGGGGTTGCAACTCCTGATTTTGTGTATAGTTTTTCATTCCAATTACAGAAGAAATTTCCCGGGACTGACTTCGGCCTGCATCTTCATGATAGCTGTGGTCGGGCTCTTGCCTGCGTGATGGCCGGTTTACAGGCGGGTGTTGATCGCTACGATACGGCTGCAGGTGGGCTTGGAGGCTGTCCTTATGCCCCGGGAGCTGCTGGAAATCTGGCTACTGAAGATCTTCTTTTTTGTCTTGACCATATGGGAATTAAGACCGGGATCAACAGCCGGGAATTACTTGCCGTCGCTAGGCGTCAGGCTCTGGTCACTGGCAACGGTAACAGTCATATGCAGGATTTTCTTTCGAATGTGAATAATTGTTGAGTGTGAGTGGTAATTAAAATAAAATAATAGTTAGAATGGAGGAAATACATGTCGAGCCACGATCTTTTTGATGTTTTTAAAAGAATGCCCAAAAAAGTCAATATTGGTGATATCAGTATAAGGGACGGTCTACAGCACGAAGAGCACTTTATACCCACCAGGGCCAAAACCTTCTACCTGCAGGAACTCGCTTTTGCCGGAGTTAAGCGCATGGAGGTGACTAATCTTGGCAATCCACGCAATATGCCCCAGTTTGAAGATGCTGAAGAGCTGCTTAAGAGTGTTCACAGTGACATCTTTAAAAAACGCTTGGCCAAACGAGGTCTTAAGCATGAAGACATTGAATGGACCTGTATAACGATTCGCGAGAGTGCTGTTGACCGCGCCATTGAGATGAAAAAACGAGGCTATGGTCCGGATCGAATTTTAATGATGGTTTCCACAGATGAACAGCATCATTTTGCAAATTCCAGCGCTACCCTGCCCCAATACTGGCGTGAGGCTGAACGCTGCATAAAAAAATGCCATGATGCCGGTATCAAAATGTGCGGTACGGTCAGCACCATATGGGGCAGCCCTATCTCTGGGCCGACTCGGTTTGAGGACGCTGTCGAGTTTACCCGCCGCTGGCTCAGCATAGGAGCAGATGATATAGAACATGCCGATCATGACGGATCTGCTCCACCGGACAGGGTCTATCGTTACTTTTCCATGATCCTGGACGCGCTGCCGAACCCCGATCTGCATATAGGTCATTTCCATGTAACCCGCGGCTGGGGGAATGCAAATGTGCTGGCTGCACTGCAGGCTGGTATCTCCAATTTTGAAGCTACTCTTGGCGGTACAGGTGGTCAGCCTGCTAATTTTGTTGATGGTGTCCCTGGTCTGGGTACCGGATCCTACTATTATAAAGATCCCAATGTCGTAGGTCTTTCAGTACTTGAAGATATGGTGGTCATGATGGATGAGA
>Ga0307988_1002082_pt1 | contig 10347 bp, 3 predicted proteins | sample EllFjometagen183_FD_203166 | JGI IMG/M metagenome (GOLD analysis project Ga0307988, IMG submission 203166) | Marine microbial communities from Ellis Fjord, Antarctic Ocean - #183 | ecosystem: Environmental > Aquatic > Marine > Unclassified | place: Southern Ocean | collected 2014-10-08 | reverse complement strand
CTTCAACAAGTATAGTCGCAAACTGTCTCGATCTGGAAACTCTATCTGCACGATTATTCACAACTGTGGTAATCCATTTATTCGGATATTTCTCCTGAGTACATGTATCGAGTTCCATACGTGTCCAGTTTCCCATACAACCAAAACGTTCATTAGCTGACATACCGCTCAAAAATTCAAGTTGCCTTGATCTAACATCAGCAACAGGAAATTTCTTTAACACACCAATATCAGGAACTACATTGTCTGACATTTCTTTTAATCCATACTCTTCAGAAATACCAAGATAACCAGCTATTTTAAGAACTAACGCAATATTGTGAGGATGTTCTTCGTACGGAAATCTAGCTAAAATATCTGATGTAATCAGAATAGCATCTTTCCAGTCGACCCTGGAGAATTTAGTATTTTTTTCAAGAGCAGCTGTATGTAAAAAAGGGAACATCTGTTCTTCAGCTGTAACTAAATTACCATTTTCAGGTACAAAATTGGTCATTGTTTCAGCGATATTCCAACCTGCTGGTCCCTGAATATCTTCATGGTCAGGGTATGTATTTGTGATGGTAGAGAAATCATCTCTCATCCAATGTTTTTGAAGAATACTAACATATGACGGAGCAAGTGCCATACACTCCCATAAAAATACATCTGCGTCCAATTTATCTGCAAGTCTAAAAATATTATACTGTTCCCAAATAGTCGCTTTTTCATAAGGTCTGAATAGGAACATTTCATGTGTCCGTTCAAATGGTGCATTGTACAGGAACATGGCTTCACAACCGGTAGTCTTACTGACAACACTACAACCAAAAGAAGAGAAAAGTGCAGCTTTAATTCTTTCGGTACCTGATTTACCACGAGTACCCCATCCACCAACTACAAGAGGCATAGCATTACGTGATTTTCTTAATAATCGATTAAGAGTAATATGTCTTCCGAAAAAGAATGCAATTACAGCAATAATAAATACAGTTAGTTGAGGTAGAGTATTTTGATATAAGGAGAAGAAATAAACTTTAATTTGTGTAAAAAAGTCACTAAACATCAAAGGAGCAAGAATTCCGCCTGAGAAAAATCTTTTAACCTTAGGATCTACAGTAGGAGTACTGTATTTACTTTTAGGATAAGGTGTAATATTTATCCCAAACCCAAGTCTTCTAATAGAGTTGATATAGTCAGAGGGTGAATTCTGAAAATCTTCCTGCCAATTTCTCAGATCAGCAAACTTTTTAAACCCAAAAGTAAGTTTAAGCTGTGCTTTAAATCTTTTAATAAGTGTTTTTGGCGGAGTAATAGTAGCTATACCTTCAGGAGTATAAGTATTAACTTCCTTTGAAGTATCACTTGCAGAAATGAATTCATCAACAAGTGGAATATATGGTCTACTGTTACCTTCACTTGTAATAAGAAAAGGTTCACCGGGAACTTTTGTTTCAGATAGTTCAGACATAATAATAGATGAAGATCTAGTTAGTCCAAAGAAATGTCTGCCATGAGTATGTCCAGTGGTTTGTCTTTTATCCGGAGAAGAATTCTTCAACTCGTAGAAAAAGCGCCACCATCTGAATTTAAATTTATAATTTCTAATCAATTTTAGAGAAGAACGTTTTTTCAACAATTCTATTGAACAATCGGTCTGGGATATAACAGATAAAACTCGACCTATCGTCATATCATCATAGTCCTTAATGTCTGTATTAAGGAGTTTAAGAGATTTACCAGGCTTGATACTAATTACTTTCTCAGATATAAATTTCATTAGGTGCATTGCATCTGTATTGGACTTACACCAAAGTTTTTCCCTGGTTTGAGCAGCTGTTCTTCTTGTAAGAATTTCAGTAGCATTACAATGTAAATCCTCTAAAACAGGAAGAAACTCCTTCAACCATACTGACTGATTTACTGAGTTTACTTCAGTTATCATATCAAAACAATCAACTAGATTTTCTAATGCAAAACGAATAACTTTATCAGAAGAATCTGAGTTTAAAAGTTTTTTATAAGAAGGGATAATTCTATAAATTGGATACTCTATTTCCAGAAGTGCTAAAACAGCTTTAGCAGCTGAACAGCACACAGCAACTTCTGTTTCTTCAATAAGAAAATATGGTAAAAATTTGTTAATATATACTGATGGAAGTTTAGCCAGTGAATTAAGTAGGTTTTTTCTTACAAACGGACTAGGGTCTAATTGTAAAGCTTCTAATAATTTTTTAATTTCCTGAGCAGAAAAATCTTCCTGGTTATCAATAAGCAAAGTAACAGAATGCTGACGCACAAAAATATCTTTGTTATATTCAGGGTCCAGCATATTTGTTAAAAACTCTTTAGCTGAACTGTGTTTGATATGTACAAGGATATTTAACGCCTCGCACTTTTCCCAAGTCAAATATTTTTTATCGAGAATAACTGTAGAAAGTTGAGTTAAATGATCATCTGTAAATTGAGAAAGAACATCTAATTTTTTAGGTAGAGCAGTAATAATTTGTGCTAAACTAGTTAATATGTCAACTCTAATTCTAGGAATTTCTTCCTTTTCAAATGTAATAAAGAAAGTATTTAACAGTTCAGGAGTTAAAGCTTTAATAGTAATATGCTGAGTAGTATTTTTTAATACAGCCGGCAGACACCTAAAAAATGCTGAAATTCTTTTCCTTATCATCATTACATTTTTCTGATAAGTTTCAATAACAGCATCTTTACCGAAATATCTCTTGAATGACTTATAGTCCTGATGTTTTTTAGTATTGCTTGTTTCTCCAAAAGAGTTGGCAAATTCAACAATAACATCTTTTTTTTCTTTTTTATTTTCAGTTTTTGAATACTTCTCAATAAACGCTTCAAATAATATATTTAATTGATCAATTGTTTTGAATTCCTCAAGGATATATTCGTTGAAAAATTCAACGAGATTTCCCTGATCAGTAATCTGACAATGATCTTTTCTTGAAGAGATAAAGAATGCATAGAAATTTGCTATGTGATGGATATCTCTTTTGTTTATATACTTCCATAAAGGATGCATATTGTCTGTAAATAATTTGTCTACAATTAATTTATTCATGTGATAAAGCCGGATAAAGTTTTATTGTTCTTGTTATTAGGCTATCTATAAACTTCTTACGAAGTGACTTGTTTTTGACCATTTGACTTCTGGTCTTTACATTCATTTCAAAATGCATAAAAACCTGATCTTTTTTTGCTGAAATCAATATATCTTCAGCTGATACATTATTTAAAGCAGCCAAAGATCTTATTTTATCTTCAGGATAAATATATACTGGAGAAGGCATAGCTTTTTTTAATTTTCCAGCAAGAGATAAAAATCTCCATGAAGGAGTATTGGTTCCTTCACTTAAGACTACAGCGGCGGCTTTACCTAACTTAGATGGTTGTTTTTTATTTGAGAATCCGTGTAATTGAATAAGGATAGATTTTTTTACCATTGAAGAAGCAAATGCTTTAGTAAATGCATTAAAATATGAATTTGTCACATGAGCCATATCTGAACTTGTTGGAGTATCATTAGGTGTCTGATATCTATGAACAGTATTCCATGACGCAGCAGCAAAATAGCCTGAAAGCATAAGCTTATAACCTATAATTCCAGTTTTTGTATCAAAATATCTATGTGGCATTTCTAAGACAATATTTCTTGTCTCAGAACCTTTACAAAATACATAAAAACCGTGACCAACCAATTTATTCGGTTCCTCATGAATAACTATGAAGGTTTTAGTCCCTCTTTTTATTTGAGTAATATTCATTCCTAAACTATGCCAGTCATCTTTCATGGACTTAATAGCCTCACCTTTAAATATTCTTTCAAACAGCTCAGTAGCTGTAACAATCTCTTTTGTTGATGGGGGTTTGTAAAAACCACCTTTACCGGAATTCAAATAAAGATTAAACAGTTCAGAAGTTGATTTTTTCTTTTGGTCATCGGGATTATCATTTACGTCAAGTTTGATTGGTCTCAGATCTATATAAGGTATAGTACATATACGCTTTGATATAAAACTCTTACCTGTAGGACCTATAGGTGACCACATGTTGTTTATTATATTTTTCTTTTCTTTACTATTTACCATATGCACAGGATAAAAATTACCGGAGGTAAGTCCTTTTTTTGATTCAGGAGAAATTCTATACCAAATTATATTTTTTCTCGCATTTGACATAGAAGAATCAGATGAAACTCTTATGAGCACACCTGTTACATTTTTAACATCAGCTATTGTAGTCCACTTCATTCTAATTGCAGCTGGTTTTTTTAAATCCGTCAATGGAATAATAAAACTTGAGTTAGAGGTTATATAATTCATACCTTTTAAAAGAAATGGATTTGAAAGAATTCTACTTGAACGTTTTTTTCTATATAAAATAGTTTCATTCTTCATAAAGTAATGTTGCTTCATAAGGACATTATTACGACTGTCCAGGATTTCAAACTGTATAGCATAATTAACAACCGGATCATTTGTTTTGTAATACTCGGCATTAGTTCTTACAAGTAACGATTTAGCAACTACATCAATTGGAAAAGAAGTCCATTTTTTCTGTTTTAGTTTATAAGTAATATATACCTTAGTGTTAGAAGGATTTGTACTATCTTTTGTCGTAGCAGTTAGCCATTGATGAAAGTTGTCATAATTATACAAAACTACCAGAATTATAATAATAAGGATTACTGCTAAATAAATTGTTTTTTTTAAAATTCTCATTTACTTGTTTTTGGTTTGATGTTATTTGATATTTGTTTATTTTTATTCGTTATTACAACTTTACTATTAGTAGATTGTTTTATTTTTGGTTTATTCGTTCCGGCACTTTTTTTCTCGGATAATAAATCAGACAAAACTGTTTTACTAATCTTAAAATCAGGTTTTACCCAAATAAGCATAAAGTCGGTATTATTAGTTTGCGGCATATATTTAGTCTGATTAGAGTGATATGCCTCAAGGCCGGCTGTTTCAGCTTGTCCTTTTACAATATTAACAGTAAAACCGCATTTTTTTAAAAAATCATATACCTTTTTTTCAGGATCGTCAAAGAGAGTTTCATCATACTTACCATCATATGTGGAAAGGAAAATTGATTTAGAACTATCAGAACTCGGAAGTTTCTTATTTGTCACGTCAGGAAATAACCTGATTTGAATGAAACAATCTCTGTAATCTGCTTTATCTTTTGTATCCTTTGAATCATCAACAGGAGGAATATCCGCTTCTCTCATCATTACTTGATTCGTCAAATTAAAAAGGCTCTTAACAGGAATTGAATCATCATAAAAAACAAAATTATGTTCTGCTTCGATAGTACCTGCAATAAAAAGAGCCCTCGCTTTGAGATAAACAGACATATATAAACTTAAAGTCCAATTCTGTTTATTAGAAGGATTTATAACTTCAATAATATATGGATTAAAATTATTAAGAGCAAAGAAATATGTTCCGCCGAGGAATATTTTTTGATTCTTCTCAAAGTTACTCAATGTAATATAAGCATTGTCGGTATTACCAATTTTGGTCAACGAAGCTTTACATCCTAGAATATTAGCAGCAAAATTTATCATTTGAAGTTTTACGTTGTCCGGTTTATCTGATAATTTTTTACTATTAACCGAAGTTTGAATAATAGGCGTCAAGACATGTATATCTAAAAAGTTTGCCTGTTCGTTTGTAAGAGGAATATTTTTCTTTACTTCTTCATTTTTCTTATTACTTGCAAAAATATTACCAATAGCTTTTACAGTAGAACGAATTATGTTATCACTGCCTGATTTATTTTTTATTAATTCATTTTTCTCTAAATTCACTTTATACTTCATATCATATAAACCACTGGCAGCAATGATATCAACAATCTCTTTATCAGAAAGTACTAAAGATACAGAATAATCATTTTTCCTGACAAACGACGGTTTGACTGTTAGTTCTTGAAATTCAATTAATTTTTCTCTTATACTGATGAATGTCTCATTATTTTTCAATTTTAGTTTTGGGTCCCACACTAAAAAGTTTTTGCCGGAGATATTTTTTTGTTCGTCTTCATCAAACTGTTCAGTTATAAAGTTATCTTTTTCAAATATCTGCAATGTAGCTTTTTTGTTAAAGACCCGACAGAACGCTTCATAAAATATCTTCTTATTATTAAGATATTGCTTTAATTGAGTATTTAAAACAGACTTACCACCTGCAATTGCCAAGGCCGCATATTTATTATTTTTAAGTATTAAAAAGGAAGCTTCAATTATCGCAGGTCCCTGTCTGGAAAGAGGAAGTTTCACTAACATGTTATTGTTTTTTTCTAAAGAAATAACATAAATTCCTCTAGAATTTCTCCAGTTATTCTCGTACAATAAAACATATTTATCCTCAATAATCTCCAAATTATAACCAATCTTATTTAGTTGACTGGACGCATATCGTAGAGAAATAGCAGATCTATTCGGCACATAATAGCGAATAGCTTTTATTGCATCTTCAAAAGCCACCAAATCGGCACTATCAGGTAATCGTGAAGAATCGAGTGTGCCATAAAGCCTAACCTGCTCGCTTAAGAGAGCATCTGAAATTGTAGCCTTAACATATTTAGTTGACGGACCATGTTTCTCTATAGCAATCATATTCCCACCAGCCTCCTGCTGACCAGGAATAGGAATATATAATAATCCAAACCCAATAAGGGTAGCGACTATCACAGCTACAAGAGAGGTCTGAAGCGCATTCCTCGTCATTTTTAAACCTATTTTCTTATCAAACATTTTAATAGCTATCAAAGAAGTAAGCATATACCCTAAACCGTATACATCCAAAATTACAACAGAGGGGAATATCAGTGGAAGTGTAAATCCAACAAGCATCTTATAGAAGAAGGCAATGTTAAAGAAAAGTAATATTTTTCTTGCCCCCTCAATAGTTATATTTCTAAAAAGCGGGGTTTTAAGAATCAATACAGCCAAGCCGTATATTATACCTGCTTCAACAATTGAAGACAAAATTTTCCATGGATAATACCACTGAAGAGCCAGAAGTGCAGGTAGAACAATTCCACCAAACTCCCAACCATAGAGAAGATTCATCCTTGATGCAAAATATGCTGTTACAATAAGAATAATATAAGCTTTGGGAGAAGCAGCAATAGATGTCGCAATATCTTCATACAAATATGCTACCTCACTCATTCTGAAGTTTGTATATCTAATTAAAATAAATTGAATAATCAAATAAGCAATAAATAAATTGACCATCAACTGTGGAAATCCACGTTTAAACCCTGGATTCCAGAACTGATTAGCCGCTAACGCAACTATAACTAAACCAATTGAATACAACCCGCCTTTATATACAAATGCAACATTGAAATAATTATTCATAAAGATTGACAGTTCAGGAAAAATTAAACAGTCAAACAGCATTCGGGCTATGACCGCAAAGAGGAGGATAGCAAAAAATCGGTCCCTCCCGAATAAGTTACTCCAAAAACCTGATTTCGATGCAAATTCAGAAAAAAACCATATTAAAAAGTAAGTAAAAACAGCCTCAATAATAATTGCTACTGAGCTCCATGGTTTAATAATCAGAAGTGGTACTAAATACCCAGGCACAATTAGCCCTGAAAGATTCCAGCCAAACTTTAAATTAAAAAAACAAACTACAAAAACACCAATCCAAACAGTTGTAATAAGTGAACTGGCAAGACCGCTTTCCGGAAAAATATGTAGAACAAAGGACATTTAGATGATTCCCTAATCAGTAATTTTTAAATTATATAGAGTAAATAAAAAGATAAAGATGGTGACCGCACAATTAAAATACCTGCAATTGCCAAAATAATGACAATAACAGATAGAACGACAATTCAATATATTTCAAGATAGGCAGACATATTGGATCAGTCTATACAATTGAATATAAATGCTAGTAAAGTCTATAAAATATTTGAGAATAAATTACATTACAAAGAATTCACTTATTTTCAATGCTTTTTTGTACTTTTTTAAAAAAAAACGATATTCTTTTATCACAATATTTTTTTATTTAAAACTTATGGTAAGTTTTAATTAATCTTAAATAACTACTGTTTCCTACAATGAAAAATAAAATATTTATTAAAAAGACTATATAATGGAGAAATCATGCCTTTAGATAAGTTAAGCGTTAACAGAGATGGATTTTCAAGTAAATTTGGGATCATAGCTGCAGCTGCAGGTTCAGCTATAGGCTTAGGCAACATATGGAGATTTCCATATATTGCCGGCCAAGGCGGAGGTGCTGCCTTTATAATAGTATATGCAATATTTATAATTTTTATCGGAATGTCATGTATGCTTGTTGAATTTGTCATCGGCAGAAGATCTCAAAGAGATGTTATAGGTGCTTTCCAAACGTTGTCTCCCGGAAAACCCTGGTTTTTATCAGGTTGGCTGGCAACTGTCACAATTACGTTGATATTTGCCTTTTACTCTGTAGTATTTGGATGGACTCTGGATTATTTAATAAAATCAGTTTTAAATTCATTTTCAGGAATGTCTCCAAATGAAATAACGTCAGTATTTGGTAATACTACGTCTCAGATATTTAGACCGTTAATTTATACTTTTATTGGAATAGCATTGACAGTATTAGTTGTAATGGGCGGAGTACAAAAAGGTATAGAAAAATGTGCAAAAATTTTAATGCCGATTCTTTTCCTATTTCTAATAATACTAGTTATTCGTTCAGTCACACTACCTGGCAGCAGCAAAGGACTTCTGTTTCTTTTCAAGCCAGATTTTTCAAAACTGACAGGCAATACAATTCTAACAGCTCTTGGACAGGCATTTTTTACTCTAAGCCTTGGAGTAGGAACTATGGTGACATATGGATCTTACATAAAAAAGAAAGAAAAACTTGCCTCAACAGTTGTATACACCTGTATTTTGAATTCCTGTGTTTCTATATTGGCAGGTATAGCAATTTTTCCAGCTGTCTTTTCATTTGGAATATCACCAGAACAAGGTCCTGGACTGGCATTTGTAACACTTCCAAATATTTTTCAGCAAATGTTTGGAGGGTATTTTTTTGGAATAATATTTTTCTTATTAATGACCACTGCTGCTTTAACCTCTACAATTTCTATGCTGGAACCATTAGTTGCGGTTACAACAGAAGGATTAAAAGTACCTAGAAAAAAAGCAACCATAATTATAGGGATAATTATTGCACTTATTAGCATCCCCTGCTCTTTATCATTTGGCATAATGAGCGGTGTTAAATTTATGGGTATGAATTTCTTTGAGTTCTTGAACTATATAACAGCTAATTTCGGCATGACATTTGTAAGTCTTATTTTTACTGTTTTTGTAGGATGGTTTTTGGGCAGTAAAACTGTCAAAGCTGAATTATCCAATGAAGGTGAACTCAAAGTTGGATATTATCCTGTATTTATGTTCTTAGTCAGATTTGTGGTTCCGGTAGCTATTGTTGTAGTATTCCTAAGTGGAATTGGTGTAATATAAAATTTTAAATGTAATATCTCGGAACAGTTTAATAGCAAAGAACGCAGAATATTTTGGTTATTTCATGTTCTTAATTATATTAACAGCTGACTTCACTCAGGCAAATAAAACAATAACTAAAATCAACAGTTCTAACAGTTTACAAATACAGCTCTATATTTAAAACCTTGTTAAGGAATCATGATAATGACGGATTGCAGTATGAAAATTCATTTCACCAAAATGCATGGTGCAGGTAACGATTTCGTGATAATTTCAAAATCAAAGAACAGTCTAAAACTACTAACTAAAAATATCATTAATTTATGTGATAGAAAACGAGGCATTGGAGCTGATGGTGTTATTATCGTAATCAAAGCTACAGTAGATGATTATGACATAATAATGGAGTATTACAACAGAGATGGCTCCAGAGGAGAAATGTGTGGAAACGGGTTAAGGTGCACTGCATTTTATGCCCATCATAAAATGTCTTTACCAACTAAACTTAAAGTAAAAACCGATGCAGGAATTCTTTTCGCTGAAATTAAAAGTGATGATCAGGTTTGTATCGAAATTCCAGTAATATGTCAGATTTCTAAAACTCTAATTGAGCAAAAAAATGTTTTTTATGGAAATACAGGAGTTCCTCATGCCATTCTTCAAGTAGATAATATTAAAGAAACGAATGTTAATAAAGCAGGAAAATTCTATCGCACTGATCCTTTTTTTGCTCCGAGTGGTACAAATGTCAATTTTATTCAAAAAGTAGACACTGAACATTCTGAATATAAAAATTTACATTTAATAAGAACTTATGAACGTGGTGTTGAACTGGAAACTTCAGCCTGTGGCACAGGAATATC
>Ga0307988_1002081_pt1 | contig 10352 bp, 12 predicted proteins | sample EllFjometagen183_FD_203166 | JGI IMG/M metagenome (GOLD analysis project Ga0307988, IMG submission 203166) | Marine microbial communities from Ellis Fjord, Antarctic Ocean - #183 | ecosystem: Environmental > Aquatic > Marine > Unclassified | place: Southern Ocean | collected 2014-10-08 | reverse complement strand
GAAGACGGCGAAATCGTTTACGGCGAATACAAAACCGGACAGGCATTTAAAGACGGCCGCGCCCTTCTCAAACAGCACCAGGCCAATGCTGATTTTGAACTCCTTGATAAAGAAGTCAACAATATTATCTGGAAGTTTGCCAACCTATTCCCCGGCTGCCTGATTAAATCCATTGACGGTATCCGCCAGAAAAAGAAATTCTTCTGGGATACCATGAAAAATGATCACAGACACTGGCTTGCAGCAAATATGTCCGGCGAAGCTTTCCTTGGATTTGGCGCATTCAATACCAAGAAAATAACCGGCCAGGATACAATCGACTTCATTAAATTTCGTCAGAACGTTGCTGACTCCAGAATGTGGAACGAAGAAATGTTTTCAGAAGTAATGGGTAAACCCCAGGAATAAATTTCGTAAACAACAAGCAACAAAATATATACTCCAAGGTCCGACAAGGCCTTGGAGTATAACTTTTTAAATATCCTGCTTTTTCAAAATCTTATACAATTATTCAACTGCATAAAAATAGGTGTTTTTACCTATTGTATTTTCGCCCGCCCGGATATAAGTAATAAACAGTTCGTAAACTTGTTTTGTTTCAACAATCTCGGATTGCGACAAAGTAACCGACAGTGCGGAGCTTTGAAAACCCCTTTCAATCAAAAAATCCAAATAAAATCGCAACCATTTTCGATAATACTTATGAAGTTCAGATGAAATCTTTCTGGCATTTAATTGTGAATCGAATTTTATTAAAAGGTCTTATGGTATTATCTTCATCATGATATCCAATTTCAGATACCATTCTTGATTGAATGATATCCGATTAGAAAATATAGGATAAGCGCTGTAAGTTGTCAATTATCTTTTTTGTAATGATATCCGCCGACGGATATCACAACTATACGGAAACCGTTCAATCACTTGTTAATCATAAAAAACAACAAATATGTCAAACCTATCTCCATTCAATTTTATTAAAGAAAAAATAAATTCTGAATTTGATTTCTTAGATCAAAAAAGAGTTATCTCTTGGTTGATGGTTATCTCAAGTAATAAAGGGAGTATAGAGTTTCTCGATGGTAATAAAATACCACCAACACACATAGAATTTAGTGGGTCAATACGTTTAGTTTTCTGGCAGAGTTTTATTCAACCATTTTTGAAAGATATCATTTCAAGAATGTTTGAAAAAACCAGAAATTTCTCAAATGAACACAACCTTCATCATGGTACCATGTTATGTGAAGCAAATACGTTGTTAAATAAGAGAATTCAAAGAACATTTGGAGAAATGATTGAAGTTGATCGTAAACTTAGAGGAAAAGGATAGACATTTACGAAGAAGAATATAGTTCACCACCTGAGCCTGATAATCAAGCCTTTTGGGAAGAACATTGCTCGGTATAATTGCACAACAAAAAAATGCAGGGACGCAAAAAAAAGACCGCGTCCCTAATTTCAAACGTTAGAAGGCTTAGCATGCAACCACCCAAAAGTTCCATCTGTGTATTGTGCGGGGATCGTCCAGCTACCACACGTGATCATATTCCCCCGAAAGGGCTTTTCAAAGGTCTTGGAGTTCAACTAATTACTGTTCCAGCTTGCTCTATTTGTAACAACGGGGCTTCATCTGACGACGAAGACTTGCGATATTTCATCAGTGCGCAGATTGGCAAGCAGTCTCCAGGTTCTGCCAAACTCTGGGATGATGGAGCACACAAAAGTATCAAACGAAAAACCAAGCTCAGAGAGTCAGTAATAGCTTCTGCTAGTGAAGTCGAGACTTCAGGCGGTCAAGGAAATATCGACGTACGCATCGCATTTGAAGCACCCGTAAGTATCTACCAGAAGGTTTTCGAGCGCACAACGCGAGGGCTCTATTTTTTTCACACTGGTAGAATTCTTCCTCCTAATACAAAGGTTGTAGTCGATATGTTGGATAGTCAACCCGAACTTAACACTCCTGAAATTCAGTCTCTGACTAAGCATTGCATTGGTGCCGAGGCATTTGTCTACAGGTTTGGAGTTGATGAAGCCGACAACAGCCTGTGGTTATATGAGTTCTATGGTTCTCACTGGGTTATGGCTAAAACTGGTGCTGTCATTGAAGACGCCTTCTAACCAAGTTTTTGCAGCGGATCACAAAAAGCCGCGCCCGCTGAAAAGGGGTTACAATCAAATAATTAAATGGTCAAAATATGAAAATCCCACAATCATTATATAATTTTAAAGGCTCTTCTGATGTTTCTATAATTATAGGAGAAAACGGAAGCGGGAAAAGTACGTTACTGAATGATATTGCAAGGCATTATAGCTATGATAAGACTCTTGAGGTTGTGGCCATAGCAAACTCAATACATGATAAATTTAGTATTAGATCAAAAAATTTTAATGCATTGCGTGGTCGTCAAGGCCGAAAGCAAGCAAAAATTGCAATCAAAAACGCCATAAAGAATATTGCAGAAAAAGATATGCAACGACTTAAGTTTGCTTCAATGGCATTAGAGTATGTTGGCTTTGATCCAAGGATTGGATTTAAAGTTCCTAAGCTAAAAACAAAAGATATTCATGGCATGATCGATAGATCATACGATCTTCCCGAATCTGAAAAAGGCGAGATATTATACGAGTCATCCCATTTGTCTGAATCTGACAGAAAGGATATATTTTATCTTTGCGAAAGAATTGAAAGATTGCAGGGAAAAGAAAAAATATGGCTCTCAATGGATAAGTATAGTTTTGAGTCAATTAGAGACTATTCACTTACAGAACTATTTGTATTGGAAAGGAAACTTATAAATCTTAAAATAATAGATCCAATTGAAGTTTATTTATCAAAAGATGACAATGAAATTTCATTATTAGAAGCTAGCTCAGGAGAGTTAAGCTTAATTACTTCGATTGTTTATCTTTCGACTATTATTGAACACAATACTGTAATTTTGATTGATGAACCAGAAAATAGTTTACATCCCAAGTGGCAAAAGGAGTATGTTAAAAATCTATTAGATATATTTTATCTTTATGAACCTAAGATAATAATTGCGACGCATTCTCCCACTATACTAAATGGGGCAGAGGTTGATATCCAGGATATAGACATATATCTATCTAAAGATTTTGAAATAACAAAAAAGAGAAAAGACTCACAAAATATTGAAGAAAGTTATTATAACTTTTTTGGGATAATAACTCCTGAAAACAGATTTTTGTCTAATCTAATTACAGAGAAAATTAATGACCTTGCGGAAAAGGAAATTACCAGAGATCAATTCAATGAATTTATTACCGCACTTGAGGAAACTATATATGATAAGAGGCAAGAAAAGTTAATTGAAGCTGTTGTTAAAATAGCAAATAAAATTAGGATAACAGGAAGCTAAATGCTTAGCCAAGAAGACAAAGACATTATAATTGAAGCCATAAACGCTGGTGGGGATATTTGGAATAATAAAATTTTGAAACCAGTGAAAGCCAAAATAAAAAATCATCACAGAGGCATCCAGAAAGAATCCTGTTGTTATTGTAAAAAAGATACACAAGGTGAATTTAAAATGGTTCTAGATATTGAGCATATATTGCCTAAATCACATCCTAAATTTATTGAGCATATGTTTACGATTTGTAATTTGAGCGTATCATGTAAACGGTGCAATATGAATATCAAGAGGACAAGAACTGACTTTGTGTTTGATATAGATTTAGCTGCGGAAAATCCATGTGATTCCAACTTGTTCAAATTGATACATCCAAATTCCGATAACTACTATGACCATATCCAGTATATTGTTGAAATTGCAAATGATTGTCGTCTTATTAAATATATCCCCGTAAATTCAAGCACCAAAGGAGTATACACCTATGAATTTTTCCATTTATCAGAACTTGAAAGAGAAGCGCTGGATGAATCACAGGGCGCAGAAACCGTAAATATTTCTGATTCAATACAACCCGAAATTGCAAATGAGATCCGTAATTTACTTAGAGAAAAATAGTTTCAAGCTTGTCTGTAACGTGCCAAGTAGAATTCATACTATAGATATCTAAAGCTCCTGTGGGCATGATAGCAGATTTACAAGCTATAAGGTTCAACAAAAAGGATTCCGATTTATCCTGCTGGAAAATTGTTACACATGTTGCAAAAATAGAATCTCTGTCAGGGCCTGTACTTGATTCCTTAATCGAGTGGTTCGGTGAAAGTAGCCCCTATGATATTGCAAATGAAAGAGCTAAAAAAGTTTTAAATGAATTTGATTTCAGCCCAACCCAAGTAAAAACCATTAAAAAATACATAAAGGAAAATTCTCAAATACACGAGACAAAATATGCAAGGGATAGCATTTTTAAATTCATGGATAGATACCCAAGATATTTTAACAAAGATTATAGAGATTGGTATGATTCAAGTAGGGCATCCAGAATGCATATGAGTTATTAAATAAAAAAAGGGGTCACGTCTACGTTTATGATCGAGCAAAATGTAATAAACCGAAACATATCAGAACCAATTTTTTATCCTTCAGTTTCAAGTGTTTCAAAAAATGTTTGGTCAGTTATAGATCATGTCGAACTATTAGTATCAATCGATTATCCGCAATTTTTAGTTTCTTGTTTTGATATTTATGAAAATCAAAACGATCCTCGCATATTCTGTGCTCTGGATAAAGCAAAAGAACAGTGTCAAATTATTTTATTGGATTCTGGTATTTATGAGGTGGTCTGGTCGAGGTCGAATAAGTGGGGGAAAAAGCAATATATCGATGTATTAAAAAATAATAACTTCTCTCAAGCTTTCAGTTTTGATGATTACTGCCTTAAAAAAGAGGAGCCAGTGCCTTCAGCTATTGCGCTCTCTGTTCTAAAAGATATTAAGAAAGTTGGAAAATCATCCATCTCTCCGATAATTCATTGCCAAAGTCCTAAAAATTATCCTACAATCTGTTTTGAAGTCAATCAAATTTGTAAACCAACGCTGATAGCAATACCGGAGAGAGAACTTGGGGAAGGGGTTTTAGAAATTGCTATGAATATCAGAAAAATTAGATCTAAACTCAATAAATTGGATAAATATCAACCTCTACACATCCTTGGAACTGGGAACCCGATTTCTATGATGTTATATACCTTTGCAGGAGCAGATTCATTTGATGGACTTGACTGGTGCCAAACTGTTGTTGATTTTGAAAGCGGAACACTGCACCATCCATTGCACTTGGATTTATATAAGCATCAAAGTAATTGGGGAAAGGATAAAGCTATTAGCTTTTTTTCGAGATGTTATCTTCATAATCTTGAATTTTATAAAAATTGGATGCTCTCACTCTATAATTCATTAGTGAATAATCAAGCAGAAGAAATGATGCAAAAATATTTATCTTCGATGTTTTTTGATCAAGTAGCACCAGTTATACTCGATACGAATAAAATTGAGGTGATAGATGGAATTGTGGCAAATTGATAGGGCTGTAAATGGTCTATGCGAAGAAGTCGAGAAGGTTGTTCGCCGCATTGGCTTTCTCGAAATGACAGAGTCTCAGCTTGTTAATGAATTGTTGGTTTGTATTTTAGGTAGTGGTGTCCGTTATGAAATTAGTGTTGCCTATGCCGCCAGGATTATGAAATCGAAACTATATTATAAAAAGAAAATTCTAAATAATGAGATCCAATTAACAATTAAAGAATTGTTACTCTCACCGGTTCAATCCTCCACTGGGAAATCAATATATAAACGATATCGATATCCTGAACGAGGTGCAAAGTTTATCTCACAGTCTTTATTCAATCTTTACAGTGAATATGGCTCATTAAAAAAATTCATCAGTTCAAATTTGGATAAGGACGATTTGAGGAGAGAGTTAATTCGTTTATGTCCTGGAATTGGTCCAAAGCAAGCAAGTCATTTTTTTAAGAATGTTGGATATACGGATGAGTTTGCTATCCTTGACAGACATATTATCAAATATATGGAATTAGCAGGAGAAAATGATTCTATAAAAAATAAAATTGCTACAATCGATAAATACGAAGAAATAGAAAATCGTTTCATATCATTAATAAATAAATTTCAATATTCTGTTTCTGTTGTAGACCAGGCTATGTGGTTTGTAATGAGGGCTTTAAATAGAGAGGTATTTGCTTGAGTATAGTGACCTTGCTCTCTGGAGGTATAGATTCCTGCTTGATGTCCGTATTGACAAAGGAAACTGGACGGGAGCAAAAACCATTATTTATTAATTACGGTCAACTAAATTATAACCGAGAATATAAAAGTGTAATTGACCACGTCAGTCAATTTGGTCTTCAAAAGCCGACTTTGATTGATGTTTCTGGATACGGCAAGACTATATCATCAGGGCTAACTGACTCGTCTAAGCATATTATTGAAGAGGCGTTTTTGCCAGGCCGTAATATGTTGTTTTTGCTTATAGCCAGCTCTTTTGCCCTGCAAAATAAATGCACAGCCATTTCGATTGGGTTGCTCCGAGAGGATACAGCAATTTTTCCAGACCAAACCAATGATTTTCTTTATTCTGCTGAACATACTATCGCAAAAGCCCTTGGTCAAAGAATAGAGATTATTGCCCCTTTGAGGGGGTTTTATAAAAAGGATGTTATCGAACTGGCCCATGAAAAGGGCATTGTGGCATCTTATTCATGTCATGCTGGAGGGGAAGTCCCCTGCGGTATATGTATCTCTTGTATGGAATTTAAAATATAAGGAGTCAGATATGGGTGGTGGTGGTGGTTATGGCTTTTCTCCAAGCGATAAAAAGCATCTTGAGGAAAGTGCAAAGAAAAGGATTCAAGAGGCTGGCGAAGTCAAAACGCGTAATGTGTTTATAAGCTTTGCAAATGAGGATATGGCTGAGGTGAACCTTCTCCGTGGACAGTCAAAAAATGACACCGCAGAATTAGAATTTTCAGACTATTCTGTCAAAAAGGCTTTTAACAGCGAAGATTCCGATTACATCAAACGACAAATCAGAGAAAAAATAATGAATACTTCTGTTACTATGGTTTATTTGTCAGAAAAAAGTATGAAAAGCAATTGGGTTAAATGGGAAATCGAGCAGAGTAAAAAAATGGGTAAGGGAATTGTTGGTTTTTACAAGGGTGACATACCGCCTGCTCACATCCCTACCTATATAAAAGATAATACTAATTCTATAGTTCGCTGGCGCCACAATGAAATTATGACGGCTGTAAATAAAGCATCAGAGGAAAGGTAGATACTGATGGGATTACCAAGGACATTCGTTGGCTTTAGTAGCACAGATATCCACTACTACAGGCTGATGCAGGCGTGGAAAGCCAACCAAAACATTGATTTTAATTTTACGGACTGCCAGTTAAACAGCGAAATTAACTCTGAAAATGAACTGTATATTAAACGAAAATGTCGAGAACGAATTAATATGGCCGGTAAATACGTTCTTCTAATAGGCCAAGATACAAAAAGCAAACACAAGTATGTTCGTTGGGAAGCTGAAGTTGCAATTGAAAAAGATTGCACAATTATTGGAGTGAATCTTGATGGTTCAAGAAACATGCAAAATATTACATGCCCGCCAATAATTCGGGATATTGGAGCTATCTTTGTCCCTTTCTCTCCTCAAATTATTGCGTATGCGATTGGAAACTATCAAATTAATAATGACAGTGATAATTATCATTATAAAAATTCTGTATATAAAAGTCTCGGATATGAATGATATGAAAATTGAGGAAAAGAATTTTCCGGCACTTTCCCAAGCTGCTGATAAAGCTTCGCTTGATGCCCAGTGTATTTATTACTTTGCATTGCGCTGTTATCTAATTTTATTAATCGTGGCCGCTTTTGTTTCTTTTTTTTGGCCTAAGGATGTATATGGAGCTCTGTCATCAGCTATACTTTTTTTAATAGCATTAGGAATTCTAATATGGCTGAAAGTCCAAAAACCAGAAGATACATGGTACAATGGTCGGGCTGTTGCTGAATCTATCAAAACTCGTACTTGGCGCTGGATGATGAAGGCAGAACCATATGAAAACAATGCCTCAGAAAAGCAAACCCAAAAAGAATTCCTTTCAGACTTAAAAACAATACTCAGGCAAAACAGATCTCTGTCAAGTTCTTTAGAATGGAATCCAGATTTGGGGGAAGCTATCTCTCATGAGATGAAAGTTATTCGTAGCCTTTCATTATCTGAGCGACTTGGTATCTATAAAAGCGAAAGAGTAGACAATCAATCAATTTGGTACTCTAAAAAATCTCAATTCAATAAACGAAGATCAAAACAATGGTTTATTGTTTCCATCATTCTTCATATGGCAGCCGTTTTCATGTTACTTTACAGGATAAAAGAACCCGGAACGTCACTACCAATAGAGGTAATAGCCACTGCCGCAAGTGCCGTATTGACATGGTTGCAGACAAAAAAGCACAATGAGCTAAATTCCTCTTATTCTTTGGCTGCTCACGAAATCGTAATAATTAAAAGTGAATCTGCCTCCATAAGCACAGAAAATCAACTGTCAGATTTTGTTGTAAATAGTGAAGCAGCTTTTTCCAGGGAGCATACTCAATGGACAGCCAGAAAGAATGATTAATAAGCGAGGGGTCAAGCGAGGCAAGTCTGCCTTTGACCCTTGCTTGAATTATTCTAACAACGAACATGCTGACGGACAAGCAGTAGATGTTCATGGTTAATTTTTTCAGGAGTTTATTTTGAATAAAACATTCTACGTTTATGCATTAAAAGACCCGCGGAGTAATCCAGCCCAAATCTTTTACATCGGTAAGGGGACGGGGAGTAGGGCATGGGAACATGTAATAAACGTGGATGGAACACGTAAAGGTGTATTTATACAGGAAATAATAAATAGCGGGGGAAAAGTTATTGTCACTCAAATGGTTGAAGATTTAAATGAAACGCAAGCTCTTAAAATTGAATCTGAACTGATTTCAAGCTTTGGCACAATTGATAACGGTGGGATCCTGTACAACACTGTAATACCTAAAGGTGTCATTCGAAGAGTACAGAAAGATATTAATATCCCTTCGGGAGTTATCGATAAAGCTCAAATTGGTATCAAATTGCTAAAAGATGCTATCGGAGAATTTGCAGAAGCCAACCCAGCCGGGATCACAAATTCAGACTGTGCTCATTTCCTGGGCCTCCAATCTGACAATGAAGGAAAACAACAAGATTACCTGACCTATAGTGTGCTTGGAATCCTTCTAAAAGAGGGCCGACTTAAAAATGAAAGAGAGAAGAATCGACGAAAGTATAAGAGTATTAATCTGTAAATTATAATCATAATTGCTGCTTGAATAAACAATGTCTTTATCCATGTGAGCTGTTGAACTATTTGATAAACTAAACACAACGAGTGAATAATAAAATGCCCGAATATTTAAATGTTCAACCATCCCCCTCCGCCCTCGTTCAGTCACTTCGTGATATTGGATACTCGATGGAATCTGCCATTGCTGATGTGATTGACAATTCTATAACGGCGAAAGCAAAAAATATCCATGTCAATTTCGCATGGAATAATGAGGACCCATGGATTGCCGTTGTGGACGACGGTTATGGTATGACCCCTGCAGAGTTGACGGATGCCATGAGACTTGGAAGCAGAAATCCTCTGGAGGATCGAAACGACGAAGATCTTGGGCGGTTTGGTCTTGGCCTTAAAACAGCTTCTTTTTCTCAATGCCGACAACTGACACTTATCAGCAGGAAAGATGGAATATTGTCCTGCAGGGAGTGGGACCTTGATCTGATCGAAGAAAATCCGGATAATGGCTGGAGGCTGAAAGCCCTTGAAGATTATGAAATCCAGCAGGATGAATGCCTTGGGGATATGCTGTCCATGGTCCCTCGCAGCGGCACCATTGTTTTATTAAGAAAGCTGGATCGCTATGATGGATTGGAAAAGAAATTAAATTCACTCATTGAACATACAAGAGTGCATCTTGAGCTGGTTTTTCACCGTTTTATCTCTCCGCGCGCAGGAAAAAAAAAGATTAATATCTTTCTGAACAATGGTCGACTGGTTGCATTTAATCCATTTAACCCGTCTCATGCCGCAACCCAGGAACTTCCCAAACAATTCATACATGTTAATGAACAAGCTGTTAAAGTTCAACCGTATGTTCTGCCTCACTATAACAAGACCTCTCGTGATGAATATCAAAAGTATTCCTGTGCGGGTGGATATCTTCAGAATCAGGGCTTTTATGTTTACAGAAATCGCAGACTTATTATCAGAGGCACATGGTTCCGTCTTATAAAAAAGGAAGAGCTTACAAAATTAATACGTGTTCAGATTGATATCCCCAATTCCCTGGATCATTTCTGGAA
>Ga0307988_1002080_pt1 | contig 10359 bp, 13 predicted proteins | sample EllFjometagen183_FD_203166 | JGI IMG/M metagenome (GOLD analysis project Ga0307988, IMG submission 203166) | Marine microbial communities from Ellis Fjord, Antarctic Ocean - #183 | ecosystem: Environmental > Aquatic > Marine > Unclassified | place: Southern Ocean | collected 2014-10-08 | reverse complement strand
TCATTGGCCTTTTCTATTTATTGGTAAGCGATAAGCCGGTAACTCAAAAAACAGAAAACACACAGAAAATTTCTAAACCCGGGATTAAAGATACCCTGAAAAGCGCCCGAATGCTTTTTTCTCAAAAAGATTTCTGGATCATTTCTTTCTCCACCTTTTGCCGCTACGGCATATATGCTTCGGTTCAGGCATTATGGGCAGGCCCTTATCTGACAAAAGTTGCCGGCTTTTCAAGTGTAACCGCCGGCAATATCATTTTGCTTATGAGCATCGGTTTAATTATTGGATGCCCAGTAAGCGGATACTTATCTGATATTATTTTCAATTCGCGCAAAAAAATCATTATTCCAGGTATACTAGGGATGGCCGGTATCTTATTTTTTCTTGTTTTTCTCCCACCTGAGACAGGACCCGTAATACTTTCGATCCTGTTTTTTGGATTTGGGCTGTTCAGCGGTTCCGGTCAGATCATGTATGCCCATATAAAGGAACAGGTCCCCCATCAAAATGCAGGTATGGCAATGACGGCAATCAATTTTTTTACCATGGTTGGAGTCGCGGTTTTCTTACAGGGAATGGGTGCTTTGATGAAGGTTCTCTACCCTGACACCTCTTTGGGCATGTCAGCATTTAAAAGTGCTTTTGTTTTTTGTGCCGTCTGCCTGACAATTGTCAGTTCCATCTACATGCTGACAAAAGAAAAAAATTGACTATCCATATTGAATATTATCATTTTCAAAATCAAAAGCTATATGTTCCGCAAACTTATTCGCTTACCTCAAAGGAAACTCCCGGGCACTCACGAAAAAGCTTTTGCGGCTCTTTCTTGAATTTATTCCAGAATGGAAAAGTTCTACACTGCCTGGGCCTGCTCTGATAGATTGTGCACTGACAATCTATCAAGTCAAAAAAACAGCAAAAATGCTCGCCATTTATGACATACTCTTGCAATGAAAGCTTACCGTGAACCTGCCGCACATATTGACTTGCAAATAAAGCTACATCCATGTTCCTCGTGCCTGCCATTTCCTTCAGTTCTTCCATACTGACCCAGACATAACCTCCAAAACCCCTACAGCATTTTCCGCCGCAGGTTTTGCAAGCATTGCTATTGAAATGATATGGGAAGTTATTTTTATTATCCATTTTTTCCTTTTTTTATAAGGGGAATACGAATGTTTTTTGTTCCAACTATCTTATCTCGCTAACTTGAAACGAATTCTAAGTACTCCGTCCTTACAGTCTGAGGTGGTGATTCGGAAGATTCCAATCTCCACAGTCTCAGCCACGTGGGGACCGATACAGGGACAGGCATCATAATCACCTATATGCACAATACGTATCTCGGCGGAACTCCCTTCGGGCAATCGACTTAGGTTAAATTTTTTCTCCGCTTCAATCTTTGTGATATAGGTGTCAGTCACCTTCATATTGGAACTAATTACCTTGTTGACCCGTGACTCGATCTTGCTCAATTCCTCTGAAGTGAGTGATCGGTTGAAGTGGTAGTCACACTTGGATTTCTTTCGTTCGATATGTGCGCTGAAACACCGGCCGCAGGAAAACAACTGGTCCATGGTGCCATTGAGAATATGTTCTGCCGTATGCATGCCCGGGTCAATCGGTTTCTTCAAAATACGTTCCTCCTCCTTTGAAGTTTATGGGTGTCCGTCTGGTCCTAAAATCGGTTTCAGATGTGGGTTAAAATAGGGCTCAATAGGGTTCTGTCAAGACTTTAATTGAGTGGCCTGGGGAGAACCGGCGGACGTGGGTTAGCCTTGACACACCGGGTCAAAATCAGACCAATGACTTTGTTCGGATTATTGATTATGAGATTGTCAAAAGTGCAAATTATGTCCAGAAGGAAGATTTTTTTTAAATCTTTTTTTACTTTTATAAAATCTGCTGACAATCGGTTCTTTACTTGTCTGGTGTTTTTTACTATTTAATTACTTTTTTCATTTATTTTTAAAAACAAGAGGTGAAAGTGAATTTATCCACTGAGCAGCTTTTAGAAATCGCACAGTATTCGTTTGTACGTATGGATGGCGCCTGGTTTATGGCTTTGGCCAGAAAACATGGAAAAGAAACTGCATGGGAGGTTGATGTTGATGCCTGGAGCCAATTCTCATATGTATTCGGAAAAAAAATCAAAAAAGACATTATCCCTGATCCGGTATGGCCAGAAAGTTTTCTGGATATGCTGGAGATTTTCTGTACAGTGCTGAAAATTGAAGGTCGTAAAGTATTTGTTGAATCAGATAGCATAACCATTCGAGTTACAGATTGTGAAACCCAGAAGGCAATTGCCAAGGCTGGCATAGCAGATTGTGGAATTGTGACTATACAAGCCTATCAAGGACTCATCAAAGGATTATTTGGAAAAGAAATGGATGTATTTGTACAGCATACAAAAAACCTGAATCAAGGAGATGATTGTTGTGAGGTGATCATTTCCAGGAAAGCTCATTAAATAAGATATTGTGAAATATGATTCCATGGGAAGAGATAGATCGGGCAGAAATCCCCGAGACCAAAAGGGAAATAACTCTAAGGAGACGGGGTTCAGAATTTTCAATCAGAACCTTTGACTCAGAACTTATGAACAGCCGCCGCCATGGTTCTGAAGAGGCATTGGCTGAGCTCGCGTGTAATCGTTTTGACAAATCAAACCTGAGAATTCTTATTGGAGGCCTTGGCATGGGATACACCCTTGCAGCAGCAATAAAATTTACAGGGGTAGATACCTTTATAACAGTATCCGAACTAATACCGGCTGTTGTCAAATGGAATAGAGAACATTTAGGACACCTTGCCGGCATGCCATTGAATAATTCAAGGGTAATTTTAAAAATCGAAGATGTGGCAAAAACAATTGGAAAAGAAAAATCCGTTTGGGATATTATACTCCTTGATGTAGACAACGGCCCCGATGGGTTAACGCAAAAAGGTAATGATCGTCTCTATACTATATCCGGTCTGAAAAAATCATTTTTTGCTCTCCGACCAAAAGGAATTATAGGCATTTGGTCTGCAAAAGGTGATGCAAATTTCACCCGACGTCTTGAAAAGAGCGGATTTCAAGTAGATATCAAAACTGTAAGAGCTCGCAAATCTGGAAAAAGCCTTAGGCATACCATCTGGCTTGCAGAAAAACCCTAATACTAAAACCGTTGCAAAATGATCGATGGGCCTTAAAAAGCTGATCTTCAATTGACTATTAGAACAAATGGGAATAATAGTAAGGCCTTAATTTTATGGAGCTGCTATGCACGCAATGCCAAAAGAAATGAAGCTCTACCTTGTGATCCTGGCCTTGACAGCCATCGGTATAGGGTTCAGCAACGACATTATATCCAATTACTTTAAAGATGCCTATCAGGTGACGGCCTTTCAGCGTGGCATGATTGAGCTGCCTCGCGAACTCCCTGGAATGCTGTGCATCCTGATCATTTCCCTGCTGTCTTTTCTCAACGACATCAAAATCTCCATCCTGTCACAGGCTCTGAGCATCATCGGTATGGTTGTACTGGGACTGATCACGCCCTCCTATTCAGTGATGCTGGTATTCATTTTTATCAACTCCGTAGGAATGCACCTCTTTTTCCCTCTGCAGGACAGCATTGGCCTATCCCTGATCAAAAAAGGGGAAATCGGAAAAAGAATGGGGCAGTTCAAGGGCATCTACACTGCCTTCCAGATGGTTGCAGCTATGATGGTGTTCATCGGCTTTCGCACGGGATTTTTCAGTTTTGAAACCTCCCTGAAGCTGCCATTTCTGGCCGCGGGTTTTTTGTTTCTGATCGTATTGATCCTTCTTGTGCGATTACAGCGCATGGTTCATGTTCCCGGGAGCCTTCATAAAAAAAATCGATTGGTTGTGCGCAAAGAATATAGATATTACTACATACTGGTTATCATGTTCGGGGTGCAAAAACAGATCATGATGGTTTACGGGCCCTGGGTGCTGATCGATCTGCTCAACAAGAAGGCTGATACCATAGCCATGCTGGCCATCATCGGCGGGTTGATCGGCATCTTTTTCATCCCAGCCGTGGGGCGCTGGATGGACCGTTTCGGTGTCAAGATTATGCTCTACGCCGATGCCCTCTCCTTCATTGCTATCTACCTGATTTACGGCACCCTGGCAGCCGGGTATGCTGAAGGTTGGCTGTCCCAGGCCGGGTGGCCGGTCATGCTGGCTTATCTGATCTTCATTCTTGACCGTATGTCCACTCAGATGGGGCTGGTGCGCACTGTCTATCTGCAACTCATTGCTGTTGAACCCTCGGATATAACCCCGACCCTCTCCTTCGGGCTCAGTCTCGACCATGTTGTATCCATTATTTGTGCCATTCTGGGCGGGATAATCTGGGAGGCCTGGGGGCCTGAGTACATTTTCTTTCTGGCCGCATCTCTCTCTCTGGTCAATCTCTATGTGGCCTTTAAAGTCAAATTGCCGTCAGATTCAGGGCAAAAAGCCAGGGGGGCCTGAATTTTCCGGCCACGATGTCATGATCTGGGGGGCGCAATTCAATCTGCAGGATCCGGCAGTGTAAGCAAGCAACAAAATAAAACTGATTATAGTAGCCTCAACTTAAAATTTATCTGTTAGCGAATTGTCAACCAAATTCCCAAAAGCATAACGCTAATTCCAGACAAACGGGAAATATTCAAATGGCGAATATCTGCTCCCAGCAAACCAAAATGATCAATGATGGCGGCAACGATAAACTGAGCTGCAACCATGATGGTGAATGCAGCTACAAGTCCTAACCGAGGGACGCTATAACTAATTGCTGCTATTAAAATCAAACCCAGAGGGCCTGCTAAAAATGTGTAATAAGGAATATTTTGAAATGATGCTAAATTTCCACCCCTCAAAAACAGCATGACAATCCCGATAATGAGTCCACCGACTCCATAGGTGATGAACACGCTCTCAAGGGTTCCAATATTTTTATCCATAATGCCGATGAGTTGTCCTTGACAAGCAACTGCGATCCCGCCTATTGAAGCGATTAGAACCAAATATAATAAATTCAAAACACATCTCCCTAAATATTTTCAAAAAATACTATCTATACCCATTTTCGATTTAAATTTTATGACCTATATTTTTGGTATTCTTGGGGACTCCAATATCTGGATACTCCACCTTCGGATAATCTTGACTGCCTTTAAATGGATTTTTTTATGGGGAATGCCTGACATAGTTTTACCACATCCTCTTTTATCCCGGATAGAACCCGTTTTTTTGAAGGATTCATCATTGTAATATCCATGAGGTCCACTATCTGCAGCATCTGGAGTTCTCCCATGCCCCTTGCAGACAAAGCACCGCTTCCGATCCTGATACCACTTATCTTACCCGGATTATCTGCATCGGCAGGAACCACGTTCCGATTTAAAATAATTCCAACCGATTCAAGACAGGCTTCTGCTGATTTACCTGAAATATCCTTAGACGTGAGGTCAATCAATACTTGATGATTATCCGTGCCGTTTGAGATAATACGGTATCCTTTTTCCAAAAAAGCCCTGGCCATAACTTTTGCATTTTTAAGCGTCATTTTTTGAATTGAAATAAATTCTTCTTCAGCAGCAAGTTTAAAAATCAATGCCTTGGCTGCCAAGAGATTGACCGCACTGGTTCCCTGGCAACCTGGGAATACAGCCCTGTCTATTTTTGCTCCATATTTTTTTTTGCTTAAAATTATTCCGCCCCGTCCCCCCATCATGGTTTTATAACATGTAAATGTGACAAAATCACAATAAGGTACCGGGCTCGGGATCAATTTTGCTGCCACCAGACCTGCTAAATGGGCCATATCTGTTAAAAACAAAGCAGACACTTCTTTGGCGATCTTGGAGATTTTTTTATAATCAATTAGCCTTGGATAGGAGCTGGCACCCGCAACAATCATTTTGGGTTTTTCTGAATGAGCCATGTGGCGAATTTGCTCGTAATCAATCAACTCAGTTTTCGGATCCAATTTATAATGTGCAAAATCAAAGCATTTGCCGGTAATAGATGCAGAGTGTCCATGGGAAAGATGTCCACCATGTGGCAAACTCATTGCAAGAATACGATCTCCTACATTCAGAACGCTAAAGTAAACTGCTAAGTTGGCTGACGTTCCGCTATGGGGCTGAACATTGATATATTCTGCTCCAAAAAGCGATTTCCCCCTGTCAATTGCTAAATTTTCAATGTGATCCACATGGGTACAACCTGCATGAAATCTTTTCCCCGGGTACCCTTCAATGGTTTTGGTATTTAGCACTGACCCCATAACCTCTAATATGGACAGGGGAGAATGATTTTCGGCTGCGATTAAATTTAATGTATTGTCAAGTCTGTTTGATTCATCGCTGATAAGCTGCATCAATTCGGGATCATCTTTGTATAAATATGACATGGTAGAACTCTCTTCTTATAGGTTAAAAAAGAACTGCACCGCACAAACAATATAGAGATAACTGATATCAGGAGATTTATTAAATTTCAATCACAGAATAAGATTGCGGGAATCCGTCATGAAAAAACCATATACGATTATTTTTAAGGCTATTGGATCTTCAAATATTTTTGGATTATCAAGAATTTGATGTGCTGCCCGCATCATCGCAACTTTGTGTGCAGTCAAACTATGACTATTTTTTTTCATATATTTCACCAGATGACTTGCAGAGCAATGATGTCTATGGTTCCGGCCAGAACGATTTACCAACCTGAGACAAATCTATTATTCCAAATAATGAAACAACACCCAAACCGGTTGTATATATGACATTTTTATTTGGCATTGTCAATAAAATTATACTATAAAATCAATAAGTTAGTCGCTTGACATCCTGTGGCGATATTGATATGATTATTACCATCATTATAAAAATTTATTTTTGTCTTCTTCAGAGATTTCCTCCTTGCGGAAAACAAAATAAAAAACCTAGGGGTTTTCCAAAAAAATGGCAGACCTGCAGAAACAATTGACCTCATAGTTCGATACTGACCCATGAATAAGATTGTTTTTCATGTCATAACTGTCTATAACCCTTTGATCGTTGACAAGGATATTGTTTCCAATTACAGGATCAATTAATATGAATTATTCAGGATAAACTTGGTAGTAAAATCGGCTTACAATGAACCACAACCCTATGGATAAATCAAACAAATCAGATGAATATGGCAATGACTCTTTCCAGTCACAGCTTTTGCCCTTGTTTTTCCTGACCTCCATATTTTTCCTGAATTTTACCATCCGGATAATTTTTTCACCTTTGATGCCGACAATACTTGCAGACATGGACTTGACCCGCGATCAGGCAGGATCATTTTTCCTGATATCTGCATCGGGATATTTTATTTCACTCTTGTGCTCGGGCTTTGTTTCTTCCAGGCTGTTGCATAAAAACACCATCGTGTTTTCAGCCGTGGCAACCGGCCTGGCGTTTGCCTGCATAGGATTCACCCGGAGTCTGCCGGCCATGCGTACAGGATTGTTTATTGTGGGCATGACATCGGCGTTGTATCTTCCCTCGGGCATTGCCATGCTGACCGCTTCGATAAACAGTCGGAACTGGGGTAAAGCCATAGGAATTCATGAACTGGCCCCGAACCTGGGTTTTCTTCTTGCGCCCATGATCTGTGAAGGATTGCTCTTGTGGCTATCATGGAGAAACGTCCTAATGGTCATGGGGTCGGCTTCCATCCTGTTCGGCATTTCCTTCTACAAATTCTCCACCATAAAGGATTTCCCCGGAGAAGCCCCCATGCTGAAATCAATCCTGCCCCTTGCGGCAACACCTTCCTTCTGGGTAATGATGCTACTGTTCAGCCTGGGCGTGACCGGAACCCTGGGGGTGTATTCCATGCTGCCCCTTTACCTGGTCAACGAACACGGCATGCTCCAGTCCCAGGCCAATACCCTGATCACCCTTTCCAGAATACTGACCCTGCCCATGACTTTTTTGACCGGCTGGCTGGCAGATTATTTCGGCCTGAGACGAACCCTGACTTTTGTGCTGTTCATTTCCGGCATACTGACCCTGTTCATCGGCTTGCTGACCGGACGGTTCATGCAGGTTGCCATCTTTTGTCAGCCAGTAATTGCAGTCTGTTTTTTTCCCCCGGCCTTTGCCGCCCTGTCTCATATCGGCTCCAAAGAAACCCGCAATATTGCCGTGTCCTTTACCATACCGGTTGCCTTCCTAATGGGCGGGGGTGTTGTGCCGAATATCATCGGTATTTTAGGGGAAAAAGGATTTTTCTCTGCAGGATTTATGGTGGCGGGTGGACTTATTCTTTCAGGAGCCGTGCTCCCATTTTTTCTCAAATTACAGGATGAGAATTGATCCGCTGGGATCAACGCTTATTTACTTTCAAATCCTCAACAAAATTTCCCATAAACCAAATACAATGCTCCCCAAAGCAATAGGATGTGCCTATTCTTATTCAAAAAAACTGAGATTTTTAATTATTAGTCCTCCCCTTTAAATCCGGCATTGGGGAGAAAAAACAATCAACATCGTTTCAAAATGATTGCCGCTTCCTTTTTAATTATAATTTACGGTTGCTCTTGGTGAAGGAAAAAAACACCGGACACTATTGCAGTCGGTTATGATCTAATGATTCAATGTCGATTTTTTTTAACTATATCTCTTCTGAAAGATGTTTGGCAAGACGCTTACCGAGGCCAATAATGGTTGTCGTTGGTGGCATTCCCCAAGCTTCAGGTATAACTGAACAATCACAAACAAACAAATTGTCATTCTGTGTCATAAGATTCGAATCCACAAGTTCACCTATTTTGACTGTGCCACCGGTATGAGCGGCAAGGTATGGGGTCTTAAAAATATCCTTCGCACCAGCATTCTTTAATATCTCTTTTGCCCGTTCATACCCTTTCCATAGCTTTTTTTTCTCTTTCTTATCTAATATTTTACGTACGCCTCCGGTGTCGGTAAGTCTTCCACCAAGTTCATCTTTTGCTTTTACCATGATTTGAAAGGTATTTCGGCGTGAAAACAATTTATTAAATCTAAAAACCCCAGCAGCAAACATGGCAGTTGTAGCGAATGGGTGGGCCATGTCTGTCATCATGTATCCTTCATCTTCCATATGCACACCTGCACTCATGGGGATCTCACTGGTTGAAACATCAATATCTTTTACCGTCCCCCGAACTCCTATTAAAGGATCAAAGAAAAAATCATATCCAGCTCTTTTAATACCACTTGCTCGAAGTATTATTGGAGAGTCTATGCCACCTGCAGAGATAATGACTTTTGAGGCGAAGGCTTTGTGTTCCCTTTGACCTGTTGTGAATTCTACGCCAACAGCTTTATTCCCATCAAATAGAACCTTTTTAACTTTTGCTTTGTTTATGAGGGTTGCTCCATTTGCCACAGCCTCCTCAATATACATTCTGGCACTCCACTTCACACGATGAGGATCTCCGTAATGGCCAAATTCATATTCTGGTTTCCATTGGTCCTGGTACATAAATTTTTCTAGTTTTTCCCAGTTGTATCCAAGATCTTGAGCACTATCCATAAGTCTCATTGACATAGGACCAATCATTTCATCTTTAAGAGGGGCAACCGGAAGCTCTTCTCTTAACTCCTTTACTTCATCATTGATATCTATCCCATATAATTTCAGCATTTTAAAAGGAACAGGAAATGAAGTCGAATAATAATGGATTGAACTTCCACCGGTTGTGATACCTCTTACCAAACCCAGCATTTGAGGTGTAAAGAGCATGCTTTTACCAGGGAATAAAAGTGTTTTGGTGCCTTGCCAAAAACTTCCAGTCAAAGGAGCATTATCACCCCATTCAAGGATGAGCACTTTTTTGTTTCTTTGGGATAACTCCTTGGCGACTGTTGCTCCACCAGGTCCAGATCCTACCACTATAAAATCTTTATCCTTAATATCTAAATCCATGATTCATTATTCCAAATATTTTATGCAAATTGCTTTTTCCATTTGCTGCTTCTTGTTAGATTCTTTCTCTAAGTTTCCCTTCTTTTTTAAAAACATGATACATGAGTTTTATCCGACCGAAATTAATTTTATTTTTACCCGGCATATTATTAACTCCTGTTTAATTTTAAAATCAAACGTGGTGATTTTTAACAATTTGTACTCAGAACAGTAAAGGAATGGGATATCGAAAAAGGTCCTTGGAAACCTTTAGCAAAATAATAAATGGAATTCAATTTGTTTGTTAGTAGCTCAACTTTCTGACATAAGATTTCTTAGAATTGATAAACTTAAGCAACTGAAATAATTAAAAATATTGACAAGATTCACTATCTTTGATATGTATTATTTATCCCAAAACAACC
>Ga0307988_1002079_pt1 | contig 10361 bp, 7 predicted proteins | sample EllFjometagen183_FD_203166 | JGI IMG/M metagenome (GOLD analysis project Ga0307988, IMG submission 203166) | Marine microbial communities from Ellis Fjord, Antarctic Ocean - #183 | ecosystem: Environmental > Aquatic > Marine > Unclassified | place: Southern Ocean | collected 2014-10-08 | reverse complement strand
GCAGTGATGTCGTTATCAAGAATTATGATTACAACATTTGACTTTTGAATAACAGCATCTAAAAGACCAGTAATACCGGAATGACCAAAAGTAGAATCTCCAATTGTGGCTACAGCTGGGAAAAATCCAGCATCAGCTGCACCAATTGCCATAGTAATAGATGCACCCATATCAACACAAGTATCAATCGCATTATGTGGCGGTAAATAGCCTAAAGTATAGCAGCCAATATCGGAAAACACATGACCTTTGCCGTATTCTTTTAGAGATTCAGTTAATGCTTTATAAGAATCAGTGTGAGGACAACCAAGACAAAGTGCAGGGGGTCTTCCCACAACAACTTCCGGTATGTCTTTACTAACAAGTTCTGGAAGACCAAGAGTTTTTCTCACTTTTTTAGGATTGAGTTCTCCATCACGTTCTAAGGTTCCATCTAACCGTCCATGAATTTTGGGATTACCTAAAAATCCTTTCAACATCTCTTCTACTAAAGGCATTCCTTCTTCCAAAATGAGGATTTCATCACATTCATTAAAAATCTTTTGTATTTGCTTTCTAGGGAGTGGATACTGTCCAATCTTTAAAATAGGATAACTACAATTATCATAATTTTCCATTAAATAATTGTATGCTAAACCACAAGCAATAACACCCATACTTTTATCAGAACCTTCAATGTACTTATTAAACGGTGAATTTTCAGATTCTTTTTCCAAATCTTTTTGGATCTCTAACAAATGTTTATACTTTTTTCTGGCAAAAGAAGGTAATAGCATGAATTGATCTTTTATCTCTGGTAAGTGCATGTCGTTTTCTGCTATTATTTCACTTCTTACAACTCCTGCTCTAGAATGAGCAAGTCTGGTAGTTAAACGCATCATGACAGGAAGATGGTATTTTTCAGAAATTTCGTATGCAAGCCTTGGCATATCATATGCTTCTTGTTGATCTGAAGGTTCAAAGGCAGGCATTAAAGCAAATTTCGCATAAAATCGTGAATCTTGCTCATTTTGTGAAGAATGCATCGAAGGGTCATCAGCAACGGCTACAATCACTCCCCCATTTGCACCAGTTAAAGCTGAATTCATATAAGCATCAGCAGCCACATTGAGTCCTACATGTTTCATAGTTACAATTGTTCTTTTGCCAGCATAAGACATTCCAAGTGCTTCTTCCATTGCAGTTTTTTCATTTGCTGACCATGTTCTATGAACATCCCTCTCTTTTGCTTCAGGATTTCGTTGAATATATTCAACTATCTCCGTAGAAGGAGTTCCCGGATAGCCATAAGCACCGGATAATCCAGCGTCCAGAGCACCTTGACCAACAGCTTCGTTACCTAAAAGTAGTAACTTCTTCATAATTAGCTCCTTATCTATTTATTATTTATATTTATTAGTCACAAAACTAAGTGCGCAAAATCTTACAAGCTTTTTATTTGACACTTTGAATTCCTAATTAAAACTTGAAAAGTTAATGGTAAGTGTAAATAATTACTCATTAAAGGTGTTAAAATGAATGTAAACGGATTTATCGAAAAATTTGAACAATACTCAAAAAAACACAAACTTTTTAAAAGTGGTGAGAAAATTCTTTTAGGATTCTCAGGTGGTGCAGATTCAACTGCCCTACTACTAGCGCTGTGGCACTTAAAATCGAAATACGGCTATTCTCTTCTGGCTGCACATGTAAATTATAATTTGCGAGGAAATGATTCTCAACTTGATGAAGAATTTGTTAGAAAATTCTGTTTTGATAGAAATATCTCACTTGTTGTAAAGAATATCAAAATAAATTCAAGTTCAAATGTAGAGAATCATGCCAGAGAAGTACGTTTCAAATACTTTAACAATCTTAGAAGATTATACAAAAGTCAAAAGATCGTTTTGGGTCATAACCGTGAAGATCAGGCTGAAACTCTTTTATTCCGAATGTTCAGGGGGTCCGGTTATACTGGAATCAAAGGGATTTCACCAATAACTGAAGATGTTGTGCACCCGCTACTAAGCTTTTCCAGAAGTGACATTATATCATATTTAGAATCTGAAAATATTCAATGGCGTGAAGATCTTTCCAATAAAGATAACACTTATTCAAGAAACAAGATTCGTAATCAAATGATACCCTGGATTCAAGAGCATTTAAACCCAAATGTTGTAACAAAATTGTATGAAACTGCAGAGATTTTCTCCGAAACAGATGCAATTTTGGAAGCCCTGGCGACGAGAAGATTCCTGAAAGCTCAGATCAGACATTCTAAAGATGAATGTAGACTATCAACAAAGATTATATTAAAAACAAAATCAGTTCTTCGCTATTACGTATATAAAGAAGCCTACACAAGAGTAAATGGTAATTCGAAAGATTTTTACCATAACAATTTTATTGAGATTGAAAACCTAATAACTTCAGATGGTTCAAAACAGATATATCTCCCTAATAATGTTTATGTATTTAAAGAATACGATGAGCTTATTTTTACAAATATTGATCTTTCAAAATCGGTAAATGTTTTAAACGAAAAAGAAGTTACATCACTAAGGAATCGATTTACTTTTGAGGATTATCGAATCATCATGAAAAAGTTAAAAAAGATGCCTAACAAACGCAACTTGTTTGAAGATAAAAATGTTGCATATCTCGACTTTGATAAAACAAGTTTTCCAATAACAATTCGTCACCGAAAACCAGGTGATAGATTTCATCCTCTTGGTATGCAACATAATAAAAAATTAAAGGATTTTTTAATTGACGAAAAAGTCTCTAAATTTGACAGAGATAAGGTGTTAATTTTCTGTGATAATGAGAAAATAATCTGGCTTGCTGGTCATAGAATAGATGATAGAGTTATTACATCAAAGCAAACACAGAATATACTGCAGATCAGCATAGAGAAAATGGCTACAAAAAAAATGAGAGCAGCTGAAAGATTCTCGAAAAAATAGGAGGAGTAAGAAATTTCTTACTAATATAATTATGCATAATGATATTGAAAGAATATTAAAGACAGAAACAGAGATACAAGACAAGATAAAACAACTTGGAGCACAGATTTCAAAAGACTATGAAGGTAAAAACCCGGTTATGATCTGTATTTTAAAAGGTGGAATTGTATTTTTATCAGATCTGGCAAGAAACATATCAACTCATGTACAACTTGATTTCATGTCTCTTTCCAGTTATGGAGATAGTACAAAATCATCAGGAGTAGTCAAAATAAAAAAAGATATAGATGCCGATATATCAGATAGAGATGTAATTATTGTAGAAGATATTGTTGATAGTGGGCTAACATTAAAATATCTTAATGAATATTTTAAACAGCACAACTCTTCTTCAATAAAAATTTGCACTTTACTAGATAAACCAAATGCTCATAAAATTGATTTGAAAATTGATTATGTGGGATTTGAAGTTGGAAATGAGTTTGTTGTTGGCTATGGACTCGATTATGCGCAAAAATACAGAAATCTTCCATATATTGGAATTCTCAAAAAGGAGATATATTCATAATGCAACAAAAACAAAATGAAGATAAGAAAAAAAATAGAGGTCAATTTCCAAAAATGAAAAAATCACAGACTATCACTTTTTGGATTGTACTAGCTCTGCTTGTTGTCGTTATGTTCCAAATGAGCAAAATGAGTAGCGCTAAAGTTCAAGAAATAAATTATACTGATTTTTTAGAGATGGTTAAACGTGGTGATGTTCAAAAAGTTGGGTTCAACGAAAAAATTGTAACAATCACTAGTATGTCAGGACAAGCATTATCAACATATTTGCCGCCAATTTCTAATCCAGATCTTTTACAAAATCTTATTAGTGCGGGAGTTCAAGTTTATTCACATAAGCCAAATAAACTTATTGGTATTTTACTTTCATGGTTTCCGTTTCTAATATTTATTGGAATTTGGATCTTTCTGATGCGTGGAATGAGAGGTGGAGCAAATCAGGCATTTAGTTTTGGAAAAAGTAAAGCAAAGCTCAATACCAATGGAGAAACTAAAGTAACGTTTGAAGATGTTGCTGGAGTTGAGGAAGCAAAAGAGGAATTAGAAGAGATCGTTGATTTTTTAAAGGATCCAAAAAAATTCCAACGTCTTGGTGGTAGAATTCCTCGCGGAGTATTGCTTCTTGGAAGACCAGGAACAGGAAAAACCTTATTGGCAAAGGCAGTTGCAGGAGAAGCTAAAGTTCCATTTTACAGTATTAGTGGTTCTGATTTTGTAGAGATGTTCGTGGGAGTTGGAGCATCACGTGTTCGTGATATGTTTGCAAACGCTAAAAAAACAGCTCCTTGTATCGCTTTCATCGATGAAATAGATGCAGTTGGTAGACACCGTGGATCTGGTCTTGGTGGTGGTCATGACGAAAGAGAACAAACATTAAATCAACTTCTTGTCGAGATGGACGGATTTGATCCAAATGATTCTGTGATTATTATTGCTGCTACAAACCGACCCGATGTTCTTGATCCTGCTTTACTTCGTCCAGGACGTTTTGACAGACAAATTATCGTTGATCTTCCTGACATCAAGGGTAGAGAAGCAATATTAGCTGTACATACTAGGAAATTACCAATATCTAATGGTGTTAGATTAAACATAATTGCACGTGTAACTCCAGGATTTAGCGGAGCTGATCTTGCTAACTTAGTTAATGAGGCCGCTTTACTCGCTGCCAGAACTGGTAAAAAGAAAATCGAGATGAGCGACTTTGAAGAAGCTAAAGACAAAGTTACATTAGGAAAAGCTAGAAAAAGCAGAGTTATAACCGAAGAAGATAAAAAGATAACCGCTTACCATGAGATCGGACATGTGCTTTGTTCAATGTTTCTAAATAAAGTAGAACCTATTCACAAAGTAACGATAATACCTAGAGGATTTACGGGTGGTGCTACACACTTTCTTCAAACCGATAAATCATATTATTCAAAAAGTTATATGGAGCAATCTTTGATTGGACTTTTAGGAGGACGTTCGGCTGAGGAGATCATCTTTGAAGATGTTTCAACCGGAGCTTCCAATGATATCGAACGCGCTACTGAAATAGCAAAGAAAATGGTTTGCAACTGGGGCATGAGTGAAAGAGTAGGTCCGATTGCTCTTGTGAAAAAACAGAGCCAGGTTTTCCTTGGCAGAGATATTTCACAGCATGACAGCATTAGCGATACGACTGCAAATCTTATTGACTCTGAAATTAAACGTATAATCACTGATGCTCACAAACAAGGCTTGGAAATTCTCAGAAATAAACGTAAATTATTGGAGACTTTAGCTGAGGAATTACTTGTTAAAGAGACGCTCGATGCTGAAGAAATATTTGAACTTAGTTTACCATTCATAAGTGGATCAGAAAAAGAAATTGTTGAAAAACAATTCATGAAGATCAAAGCAATAAATGAAGAAATAAAACAAGCAGAAGCACAGGCAAAAAAAGACGACGCAAAAAAGAAAGCTAAAGAGAAAAGAAGATTAAAAGCTGAAAAAGCAAAAAAAGAAGCAAAGAAACGAGATCAAGGTCGAGATAGAGATAGAGATCAAGGTCAAGAGGAAGAAAAAACTAAAAAGCAAGATAATCCAAAAAAATAAAAAGCAGAGGATCTTCCGATGAAAGATATGCATGGTACAACTATACTGGGAGTAAAACTCAATGATAAAGTTGCAATTGGTGGTGATGGACAAGTTACTTTAGGCAATACTGTAGTGAAAGCAACTGCTCAGAAGATAAGAAGATTATATAACGGAAAAGTAATTGCAGGATTTGCTGGAGCAACAGCAGACGCTTTTACGCTATTCGAAAAATTTGAAGGTAAATTAAAAGAGCATAAAGGTAATTTGAAAAAAGCTGCTGTTGAACTGGCAAAGGACTGGCGTTCAGATAGAATACTTCGTAGATTAGAAGCAATGATCATCGTGGCAGATAAAAATACACTTCTTTTAATTTCCGGTACAGGTGATGTATTGGAACCTGATGAAGGAATTATTGCTATTGGTTCAGGTGGAAATTATGCACTTGCGGCTGCAAAGGCATTTGTTGAAAATAAGAAACTTTCAGCTTCTCAAATTGTAGAACGTTCACTCAAGATAGCTTCTGATATTTGTATTTATACGAATAATAACATAATGATCGAGGAACTTTAATGAAAAAATTCACACCTATTAGAATTGTAGAAGAACTTGATAAATATATAATCGGACAGGATAAAGCAAAACGAGCAGTGGCAATTGCATTACGTAATAGATGGCGAAGACAGCAAGTGGAAGGCGATCTGCAACAGGAGATAATGCCAAATAATATAATTTTGATAGGACCTACAGGTGTTGGTAAAACAGAAATAGCACGCAGACTTTCCAGGTTGGCAAAAGCACCATTTATAAAAGTGGAAGCTTCCAAATTTACCGAAGTTGGCTATGTAGGACGAGATGTTGAATCCATGGTTCGCGAACTGATGAATAACGCTTTAAACGATGTTCGTACGGAGATGATGATACTTGTTCAAACTCAGGCAAAAATAAATGCTCGTAAACGAATTATAGATATTCTATATCCTAGAAATCCAATTAACCCACAAGATACAGAAGAGGATATTAAGAAAAAAGAGGAGAGATATCAGCGCATACGGAAGAAGATGGAACTGCTCTTTGATACTGGAGAACTGAATAACCGAGATGTGGAAATATCTTCTGAACGACGAACTCCACAAATTGATCTGTTTTCTCATGCCGGAGCTGAGGGTTTTGAACTCCCAATTGGTGAGATCATGGCTGGTATAATGCCTTTGAAAAGAAATGAGAAAAAAAAGAAGGTTAAAGTTTCTGAAGCATATAAACTAATTATTGAAGAAGAAGCCAGAAAACTTGTGAATCCGGAAATCGTAAAGAAGGAAGCTAAGAGACGGGTTGAGGATAATGGTATAATATTCATTGATGAAATTGATAAGATCGCTGGGAATGAAAATAGAACCGGAGCCGATGTTTCACGATCCGGTGTTCAGCGTGACCTCCTCCCTATCGTGGAAGGTTCCAACGTTCCGACAAAACACGGACTTATAGATACTTCACATATTCTGTTCATTGCAGCTGGTGCTTTTACAACATCCAAACCATCCGATCTTATTCCTGAATTGCAAGGACGTTTCCCAATTCGCGAAGAACTACACAGCCTTTCTAAAGATGATCTGCACAAAATTCTGCTCTATCCAAAAAACTCATTAACTAAACAATATATTGCGTTGTTCAAAGCAGAGGATGTTAAACTTAAGTTTAATGAAGATGCTGTGGAAGAAATTGCAAATTTTGCTGCAAAAGCTAATATGAAAATGGAAGATATCGGAGCACGAAGACTACACACTATCATGAATTCTCTATTGGATGATCATCTTTTCAATATGCCGGATTCTACAATTAAAACAGTTACTATTACTAAAGCTAAAGTAAATAATAAACTTGATAAAATCATTAGAAACGAAGACTTGAGTAAGTATATTTTGTAAGATGACTTTATTTTCAATTAAACAAGCAAGTGAATGGGCAAGTGAGCATTACAAAAAAACTATAACAACTTCAAATATTTCATATCTGGTTCAATATGGAAGAATAAAAAAAATTGGCAATAATTCAGAAACAAAAGTAATTAAGGAAGATTTAATTAAATATTACAAATCAAAAACTATTGAACAAAATTGGAAAAAGCAACTTGGTGATGATTTGAATTGGGAACTCTCTTTCGATCAATTTCGAGAAAGTGAAACAACAAAACATGTTCATAGACTTCATCCTTATAAAGGCAAGTTCATTCCTCAATTAGTTAAATATTTCCTCGATGACCATACTGACAAATTTAAAAAAGAAGTTTTCTTTAAAAAAGGTGATACAATTCTTGATCCATTTTGTGGAAGTGGGACACTACTTGTTCAAGCGAATGAGCTTGGAATGAATGCAATTGGAATTGATGTTTCAGAATTTAATAAATTAATTAGTAATGTTAAAGTACAAAAGCACGAAATTTATAAAATTTCAAATGAAATTAATAAAATTGATGATTCTCTTTCTAACTTCATTGAAAATTCTAAGCATATTAATTTTGAGAAAGAATTGATTGATGAATTAAATAAATTTAACTCTACTAATTTTCCATCTCCTTCTTTTAGATATAATGTTAGAAATAAGGAAATCAATGAATGGGAATTCGGTTTAACAAAAGAAAAGGAATTTGAAGAAACGTTTAATAAACTTGTTAACAAATACAAACTTACTTTGAGAAAGAATAATCCAGTTAATTTTATGGATAAGTGGTATCTCCTTCCCATTCTATCTGAGATTGACCTTGTACATAAGCATATTGAAAAAGTAAAAGACAAAGACACAAGAGAAGTGTTAGAAATAATTCTAAGTAGAACAATTAGATCATGTAGAGCTACTACTCATTCAGATTTAGCTACTTTAAAAAAACCAATTAATAGTACTTATTATTGTCATAAGCATTACAAAATTTGCAAACCCCTTTTCTCAATTCAAAGTTGGTGGAAAAGATACAGTAAGGATACAATTAAAAGATTAAATGAGTTTGATTATTTACGAACTAATTCTTATCAAATATGCTTAACAGGTGATTCAAGAATAATTAATTTAATCGATGCATTGAAAAAGAATAACTCTATATTTTCTAAGCAAATAGAAACAAAAAAAATAAATGGGATTTTTTCAAGTCCACCATATGTTGGTCTTATTGATTACCATGAACAACATGCATATGCTTATGAATTATTTGGATATGACCGCAAAGACAAATTAGAAATTGGTCCATTATTCAAAGGTAAAGGAAAAGAAGCCAAAGAATCTTATGTAAAAGGGATTTCAGAAGTTTTAGTAAATTGTAAGAAATACTTAGTTGATGATTATGATGTGTTCTTAGTAGCGAATGATAAATTTGGTTTGTATGAAAAGATCGCTGACAATGCAGGTATGAAAATAGTTAATCAATATAAACGTCCTGTATTAAACAGAACAGAAAAGAATAAGACAGCTTATTCAGAAATAATTTTTCATATGAAGGAGAAATGATGTTAAGCAACGAAATAAAAGAACAAATCGCTCATGAGGTTATCAGAACACTTTACTCACGATTTGAAAATTTTCCTGAAAATGCGAATGATAATAGAAATGCACCTTTTCATGAAGCGTTTTTAAATGCATTTTCAGAAAAATTAGCCAATCATGTTACCGATATACCATATTTTATAAGTTTAGCTTCATGGCTTCATGGTTTAAACACAACATTAGGTCAATCTTTCTTTGAAAATGTAGCAAACATTTTGTCTAATGGATATAAAAAACCTTTTACAGTAAAGTATAATAGTTTATTAAAAATTCACAGTCATCAAAAACAACAAATATCCGAAATCATTACAAATCTTAAGAATGCCAATTTAACTCCTAATCTTAATGATGAGAATAACCTATTATTTGATAATGAACTATCACCTAACATTGATGCTAATAATTTTACAGTGGATGTTTTTTACGAAAGTGATGAAGAAATAATTGCAATAGAATTAAAATCTGTTCGTCCAAACGCTGGTGAAATGAGAGGTGAAAAACAAAAGATTCTTGAAGCTAAATCCGCATTATTCTTCGAATACCCAGATAAGACAATTAAATATTATATAGGATTCCCTTTTGACCCAACAAGTGAAGTAGATATTGAATATGATAAAACAAGATTCTTAAATTACTTAATTGATGGAAATAAATATTTTGCTCACGATGAAGTACTTTTATCAAATGAATTATGGGATTATTTATCTGATGACACTAATACAATGAAACAAATTCTATATATTATTAATTCTATTGCGACTCCTCAATTTATGAATTATTATAATCTTATCAATAATTTCAATAACATAGAGAATGAAACAGATGAATATTTGAGAATATTAGAAAATTGGTATCAATTTAATGAAAAAAAGATAGTCCAAAATTATTCCAAGATTAAAGACATTATTGAAGATAATTCTAGGTTAAATCGTAAATTCAAACAACCTCTCTTTAAAAAAGATAAGTATAATGTTTCAAGAAAAGATGCATTATTAAGATTTATTATAAATTATAAGGAGCAACCATGAAAAAAATAACCATATCTATGATTTTTATTGTCTTAATCACAATTTTATCTGCACAAGTGATCTCAGTTACACTTCCGAAAAAAGAACCAATTAAATTAATACCGTATGCAACATTTGATTTTGCTGATATTGAAGAATCATCTGCTATTGTAAAGAGCAGAGTTTGGGATGATGTTTATTGGACATTGAACGATTCAGGCTGCAACAACCGGATCTTCCCATTTAACAGCAA
>Ga0307988_1002078_pt1 | contig 10363 bp, 2 predicted proteins | sample EllFjometagen183_FD_203166 | JGI IMG/M metagenome (GOLD analysis project Ga0307988, IMG submission 203166) | Marine microbial communities from Ellis Fjord, Antarctic Ocean - #183 | ecosystem: Environmental > Aquatic > Marine > Unclassified | place: Southern Ocean | collected 2014-10-08 | reverse complement strand
GGCAATAAAAAAAATATTCATTATATCTCTACGCGTTCTGTTTGTGATGCAGCTGATATTCCTGGTCAAAAATATTTATTGGCTACTGATTTCGATGATATGTCGGATACTCCGATGATGGAAAATGTGTATGTCAAAACTAAGCTTGAAGGTGAGAAAGTTGCTATTGAGGCAAGAAAAGAGGGCGTTAATACTTCAATATATAGGGTTGGAAATTTAGTATTTAACTCTGAAACCGGTAAGCATCAGGAAAATCTTGATGATAATGGATTCTATCAGACAGTTAAATCTTATCTAAACTTTGGATATGTTCCTGATATTATTGATGAAGTTGAGATGTCTTATATTAATTATACGGCAAAAGCTATCTGCACACTATTTGATAAAGAAAATCTCCAAAATGAAATTTTTCATGTCTATAATCCAAATAAACCTAAACTATCAGAACTTCTTACAGATAAAAAACTAGGTCTGAAAATTGATGCTGTATCTTTTGGTGAATTTATCGATGTAATTTTTGAGAAATATGAAAGAAAAACATTTACTAAGTATATTGAAAATTATATGCTTCATTCAGGATTAATGGATGATGAACTCAATAAAACTGAAGTATGTGTATTCCAGGAAAAAACTGATACTATTCTATCGAAATTAGGATTTATCTGGAAGCCAATAGATTCAATTTCTTTTATAAATACTATTTATGAGGCATTCAAATCCAGAATCGACTGGTTTTCAAAGCAGGCTGTATTGGCGGATCTTAGTGACGAAGTAATATTTAAATTATCTAAAATGGCAAAGTTACAGGAAATTGATAAAGATAAAATGCTTATCAGTGCCGGTAGTGAAAATCGTAAAATTTACTTTATAATGGAAGGTATGCTTACCGAGTCAAAGAAATCTTTTGGCGGATGGGAAAGTGTTCTAAGGATTTTAAGTGATAGTTCTATATTGGGGATTAGGAATTTTACTGGTAATTATAATGCCGGCAGCTCTTTTGAGACTATTCTTAACAACGTTACATTATTAGAGATTGATATTGAGGATTTCACAAAATTAGCATTCTCTGATAAAACTTTCTTAAAAAATCTTTTTGAAAAACAGTTTGATGAAAAAGATAAACTAAAAAGAATGATTATTGCTCTTGGGTAATTATCCACATTATTATTAACCTTTAACTATATAGAGAACAATTTATGAAAAAACGTGAAAGAAATGTATTATTTCTAATCGTAACAGCGACAATAATGCTTGCAAATTTTTCAATTGATAATTTTATCCCATCAATACCTTTTATTGCTAAAGATTTTGGTGTCAATATTGATGATATTCAGTTGAGTTTTGCAATTTATACATGCGGGACAATAGTATCGGCTTTTATTTTTGGGTTATATACAGTCAAGTTGAAAAGAAGAACTCTATATTTCTCTTCTGTACTACTTGCTATATTTGGATCTATTTTCTGTGCAATATCATTTAATTCTAATGCTTTGATTGCCGGTAGATTTCTTATTGGTATAGGAATCGGTGGAATGCTGAGTATATGTGTAACTATTTTTACAGATATATTTAAGAAGAAAACTTTAGCTAAAATAATGACTATTGTAGTGTTTTTCCTTTCAGTTGTTCCTGCTATATCTCCAATAGTTGGTGGATTTATACAAGAATATTTAGGTTGGCGTATGAATTTTGTATTACCCAGTTTATTATATGTCATTTTAATTGTCATAGCTTATTTTTATCTTTCAGAAACCACCATCTACCAGAACAAAGATGCTAAAATTACTGTTTTGATAAAGAAGTTATTTTTGCCTATTAAAAGTATATCATTTATTTCATGTACGATTGCATCAAGTATAGTTTTTGGTGCTTATTTAGTTTACTTGACAATTGGTCCTGTTCTTTATCAGGTTGAATTGCACCTTAGTCCTATTCAATTTGGATCTTTATCTATTTTTACTACTATTGCGTTTTTGTGCAGCAGTATGTTTAATAAGTATTTACTCAAAAGAAAAAGCTTCAAATTTATTTTATACCTTGGTACAATTTTATCATTTATAGCAACATTTTTATTGTTTATTTTTTATTTCTTTGGAATGTTCGGTGTTTTTGTTATACTTTTTCCTTCTGTTTTTTATATTTTTAGTTCCTATTTAATAAATGTAAATGCTATGCCTATTGCTATAATGAAAACTGACAACTCTGCTGGTACAGCTGCCGCCTTATTTACTTTTCTTCAACGAATCCTTGCTGCTGTAATGAGCATGGGAGCAGCATACCTTCCATGTAAAACTCAAGCTCCTTTGGGTATTGTGTTTTTAGTGATTATTATCTTGGTAGTACCATTGCTATGGCTTATTTTTAGAAAAAAAACAACGGTTGGATCTTAATGTCTTATTAGCATAATTAAATAAAAATGAATATATGGAGATTTAATATGAAATTTGAGTTATCAGAAATTCAGAGACAGATATATATTGCAAGTAAACTTGATAATACAGGCGTTTTATATAACACTCCTTTATCGTATGATATCACTGGCGATCTATGCGTAAATAGACTGAAATCAGCACTGTTGAAAGTCATAAATACCAATACTGGCCTTAGATCTTATTTTATAGAAGATGTTGATGGAATATTTAGAAAAACAGTCGAAAAGCTTGATATTGAGCTTACTTGTGAAAAAGTTACAAGAGATGAATTAGAGAACAGACTTAATCAACTTGCTCAGCCTTTTGATCTATCCATAGCACCTTTGTTCAGATTTAAATTATTAAAGATATCAGATAGTAAACACGTTTTATTATCCGATATACATCACTCAATTTTTGATGGATCTTCTGTTGGAACTTTTATGAAAGAACTGATGGCTTTTTATAGTGACAGTTCGATTGAAGTTTTAAAAAAGGAGTACACTGATTATGTTGACTCGAGAAACAGTTTCAAACTCTCAGATGAATTTACCAGACAGCAGGATTTTTGGACAGAAAAACTTTCTGGAGAAACTTCTAAACTTGAGCTACCTTTTGACAAGCTACCTTCTGATGGACCTGACTATGTAGGTGATGAAATAGTTTTTCACCTTGATCGTAACCTGATATCACAGATTAAATCTACTGCTAAACAGGTTGATGCGACTGTTCATAGTTTGCTTATGGCAGTTTATAAAGTAATGATTTATAAGTATACGAGACAGAATGATATCCTTATAGGAGTGCCTTTTGCTGGTAGAACTGATAAGGATTATTTTAATGTAGTGGGAATGTTTGTTAATTCTTTACCAATAAGAAGTGGAATCGACAGTAATAAGAGTTTCCATTCACTTGTGAGTCAGATACGGGAAAATGTGGTGGAAGCTGGAAAAAATCAGGATATTTATATAGAAGAACTTTCGGATAGAGGTTCAGACAATCTTCTTAATGTTGGATTCAATGTTGTAAGAGTAGAGTCAGTCAGTAATAATGAAATTTGTATGAAACTGGGTGAAAAAAGTTCTGGAATTCCTTTAGGAACTTCTAAATTTGACCTTTCACTTCATATTATGAGAAGAGTTGAGAAGAGTGATGACTTTGAGTGCTTTTTTGTTTATAAAAAAAGTCTGTTTGAGAAAAAAACAATAATCAGATTCAGAGAACACTATCTTAATATATTGAAAAAAGTTGTAGATAATCCAGATATTCTGCTCAAAGACATAAATATGTTGATGGATAAAGAAAAATACCATTTACTATATGAAGTCAATTCTCCATGTTATGATGCATCAGAAAGTAAAACCATTTCAGATATGTTTGAAGCTGTTACAGAACAGAATTTAACTAACACTGCCATTTCATATAATGGCCTGTCCATGTCATATAAAGAACTTAATGAAAAAGCCAACAGACTCGGAAACTACTTAAGAAAAGAGTATTTAGCAATAAAAGGCAAAGAATTGACTCCTGATACAATGATTTGTTTGAGTGTTGAGAGAAGTCTTGAGACTATTGTAGGTTTACTTGGCATAATGAAATCTGGTGCAGCATATGTACCCATAGATGCAAAATTCCCAAAAGAGAGAGTTGAGTTTGTACTTAGTGATACTAATTCACCGTTTTTACTATCTAATATAGATGAAGTTTTGCAGGACAGCTATAATGATGTTGTTAATATTGATTTGAGAAATAACTTTGAACATTATTCTGGAAGTAATATTAACTCTGGCATTAAACTTGATAACCTAATTTACCTTATTTATACTTCTGGATCTACTGGTGCTGCTAAAGGAGTTATGCTGGAACATAGAAACCTTGTGAACTATATATATGGAGTTGGTAAAAGAATCGATTTTTCAGGATGTGAAAACTTTGGAATGATGACAGGTATTAACACTGATCTTGGAAATACAATTCTCTATATGTCATTATTATCTGGAAAAACTTTATATATTGCAGACGAAGAAGTATCTACAAATCCATTATTACTTTCAGAGTTTATGCAGAATAATTCTATCGATGTCATGAAAATGGTTCCTAGCCATCTTGAGGCTTTACTGGCTGATGAAAAAATATGCAGCTCAATATTACCGAAAAAATGTATGATTCTTGGTGGTGACAGCTTAAGAAGAACACTTGTTCGAAAAATACAGAAGTACTCTGAATGTAGGGTCTATAATCATTACGGTCCAACAGAGACAACGGTAGGAATTACAGCCAATTTAGCGGAAGAAAGTGAATTAAAAAAAGAAAAAATCATAAGTATAGGACGACCTTTTATAAATAGTGTTGCATATATACTTGATAACGATGGCAATATGTTGCCTAAGGGTGTACCTGGTGAATTGTTTATAGGTGGAGAACAGGTTGCCAGAGGATATTATAAGAGAGATGATATTACTGGAGAAAGATTTGTTTCTAATATTTTCAGAACTGAAAGTGAAATAAACAGGAGAATTAACCATATATTATATAAAACAGGAGATTTGGTTAAATATTCAAATGAAGGTAAAGTTCAGTTCATTGGTAGAACTGACTTTCAGGTTAAGATTCGTGGGTTTAGAATTGAGCTTGGAGAAATAGAAAGCAGATTAATAGGATTAGATGAAATTAAAGATGCTGTCGTACTTGCTCTTGATGACCCTAATGATGAAAAGTTTTTGTGTGGTTATTATGTGTCAGAAGATGAACTTGATACAGATTATATTAAAGAAAAACTTATTGAGCATGTTCCAGAGTACATGGTTCCGAATATTTATGTATCACTCAAGGAATTTCCTCTTACTTCTAATGGGAAAATTAATAGAAAGGCTCTGCCATATCCGGATATTGACAGCCTCACATCAACTGAATACATTGCTCCTCGAAATGTAAAAGATCATGAGTTTGTTAAAGTCTGGGAAGATGTATTACAAAAAGAAAAAATAAGTATAATAGATAATTTCTTTAACATCGGAGGTAGTTCATTAAAAGCTATTGCCGTTGTCTCAAGGTTACAGGCTGGTTATAAAATCAATATGCAGGACTTGTTCAAGTATAAAACAATTGAAAAGCTGTCTGATAATATTGAACTTAAAACTGAAGATAGTTTAACAATATTACCTGCAAAGAAACAAGATTTTTATGCTGTATCAGGTAGTCAGAATGGAATGTATCTTACAGATCAAATGGGTGATTTAGGGTCTACATACAACAGCCCATTGATAATAGAAATTAATACTGAAATGGATAGAGAAAAATTGGGATTAGCGATAGATGAACTTATTCATAGACATGAAATTTTAAGGACAAGTTTTGATGTGATTGAAGGAAGAGTAATTCAGATTGTCCATGATATTGTTGATTATAAAAAAGAATATGCTAAAATCAGCGAGAGTGAAATTGATGGCAGTATTAATGAATTTATTCAACCATTTGACTTGAAAAGAGCTCCTCTGTTTCGGACTAAACTATTAAAGATTTCAAAAGAGAAACATATACTGTTGATTGATATGCACCATATTATCGTCGATGGTGAGTCAAAGAGATATCTTATTAGAGATCTATTTCAATTCTACAAAGGAGAGGATCCGATTCCTTTAAAACTCCAGTATAAAGATTATGCTGAATGGAGCAAAGAATATATTCAAAGTAATGATTTTAAAGAAAAGGAGAAATATTGGGTAGATAAAATGGATGCTTTTCCAATAATGGAGTTTCCATTAGATCATATACGGAAAAAACAGTGGAATTATGAAGGAAATACCATCCATACAGAGCTTGATCCGAAAACTGTTTCAGGTATTAAACTCTTAGAAAAAAAATATAATACCACTCCTTATTCTATTATGGCAACTGTTTGTAATCTACTTCTGTATAAATATACAGGGCAAAATGACATTGTTGTAGGGACAGTTCTTTCTGGTAGATTACGACCTGAAGTACAGGAGATGGTTGGCATGTTTGTAAACACTCTTCCTCTCAGAACATTCATAGATTCTTCTTCTACATATGAGAGCCTCTTGATGAAAACTCAGGAAGATATAATTGAAATGCTTGGCTATCAGGATTATCCTTTTGCGGAACTTGTTTCTAAGTTAGGTATTAAAACTGAAGTAGGTAGAAATCCTATCTACGATATTGTATTCAATTATCTTACAAAGGGAAACCAGAAAAATATTAGACAGATTTATCCTGAATTTAAATCATCCAAATTTGACCTGAGTTTTACGATTCATGAACTTACAGATTCTGTGAAAATAGACATTGAATATAAAACATCTCTTTTTAAGGAAATTACAATTGAACGCTTTTTAGCACACTATGTTCGGATTTTAAATGCTATTGTAGAAAATCCTGAACTTAAAATTAATGATATTGAAATTCTTACCAACATTGAAAGAAATCAGATATTAAATGAATTTAATGGGTCAGTCGCAGATTATCCAATTGACAGTACTATCGTTAAAATATTTGATGAGGTTGTTAAAAATTACCCTGATAATAATGCTGTTGTGTATAAAGGCAGAAAATATACTTATGCTGAACTGGACAGGTTAACAGATATTATTGGCATGAAGTTAAGAAATAACGGAATAGAAAAAGATAATCTTGTTCCGATAATAGTTAATCGTAGTGAATATATAATAGTTGGAGCTTTATCTATCTTGAAAGCTGGTGGCGGGTATATATTTGTTGATCCTACTTTACCAAGAAATCGGCAGGATTTTATTATCAATGACTGTGAGGTTAAGATTGTATTAACTGATGCTGAATTTAAAGGAAGTTACTCTACTGTAGGAAAAGTTCAGGTTGAATATTCATTCGAAGAACTTCTTGAAGAAGCATCTAAAGTAACTGGAGAGATAAATCTTGACAGAGTAAACTGTCCTGAAGATATATTTGGCCTCATAACTACATCAGGTTCTACAGGAGAACCTAAAGGTACTATGATTGAACATCGAAATTATATAAACTTTGCAAGTTATTATAATGATTTGACTGATACTCAGCCAGGAGATCAAGTTGCATCTTATGCAAGTTTTAGTTTTGATGTATCTGTAGCTACTAACTTTGCGCCGTTGTTGCGTGGTGCAACTGTTCATATATTACCTTCCGAAATTAGACTTGATATTCTTAAAATAGGAGCATATTTTCAGGAACATTCTATTAATGTTACATTCTTACCTACACCTATAGGTGAACTGTATATGAAGGAAATTGAAAACAGTCCTTTAAAATCAATGGCTATTGGTGGAGAACAACTCAAGACTTATAAGAAAAGAAATTACAGAGTTATAAATGCGTATTCTCCAAGCGAATGTACTGTTGCTATTTTAATGGGTGATATCGATGAAAAACATCTTGACAGGATTCCGCTTGGCTGGGTACAGCCTAACAATAAAGTATATATATTTGATGAAGGAATGAATTTGTGTCCAATAGGTGTCCCTGGAGAACTCTATATTGGTGGAGTTCAGGTTGGAAGAGGGTACTATAATAGACCTGAAATCAATGCAAAGAGTTTTATTATTCATGAAAAGTATGGAAGATTATATAAGAGTGGTGACTCCTGTAAATGGATGGATGATGGGCAAGTTATATATTTGGGACGAATTGATTTTCAGGTTAAGGTAAGCGGGCTTAGAATAGAGCTTGGTGAAATAGAAAACCGTACGGTCGATATAAAGGATATTGATGATGCGGTTGTTCTTGCTCTGGATGATCCTGCAGGCAATAAATATCTTTGTGGATATTATACATCTGTAAAAGAAATTCCCACTGATTCAATAAGAAAAGAACTTCTTGAATCGCTTCCTGAATATATGGTTCCAACAATTTTCATACATATGGATGAATTTAAACTTACTCCAAATGGTAAGGTTAATAGAAAAATACTTCCTGTTCCTGATACAGCTGAGCTTAATACTGCGGAATATGTTCCTCCACGTAATCAGGTTGAATCTGAAATTGTAGAAATCTGGAAAGAAATCCTGGGTGTTAACCATATTGGAATAAATGATGATTTCTTTAAATTAGGCGGAAGTTCTATCAAGGCTGTATCTCTTATTGCTAAATTACAGAAATATCTGAATATTTCTGTCGCTGATATTTTTAATTATCCTACAATTGTAGATATGATTGAAAATCTAGAATCCTCCGAAAATAATCTTGAAGATAGATTAAATAGTGTTAAAGAAAAAATGAGAATTGCTCTGACTTCTGATAAAAAGGAGATAGAGAAACTTATTGAGTCTAAAAAAGCTGTTTATTTTAAAGAAATTCAAAAGTATGATTTACTGGATCTGAATATAAAAAGACCTATACAGAATATTCTTTTGACTGGTGCTACAGGTTACTTGGGAGTTCATGTACTTAAAGAATTACTGGAGAACTCAAAAAGATCTGTTTATTGTATTATAAGGGGAGAGAATAATGATTCTGCTTTAGACAGAGTATCTTCTAAAATAGAATATTATTTTGGACATAAGTACTTAAGTCAGGTTAAAGATAAAATTAAAGTATTTAAAGGTGATTTGTCAGAGGAAAAATTAGGATTGAGTGAAGATGAGTATATTCAACTTTCTGAAAAGATTGACAGTATAATTCATACAGCTGCTAATGTGGGACATTATGGAGAGTACGAAGTGTTCTATAAATCGAATGTTAAGCCAGTTATTAACTTGGTTGAGTTTGCAAAAAATATTAAAAACAAAGATTTACACTATGTATCAACTAGGTCTGTATGTGATAGCGGAAGCGCATATATTCCTGATACTAAAGTTCGAATATACACAGACAATGAACCAGTGGATGAAAAACAGGTACTGGGAGGTGTGTATGTTCGTACAAAACGTGAAGGAGAGGATGTTGCTATTCAGGCAAGATCTGAAGGAATTAATACTTCTATATATCGAGTAGGTAATTTGGTGTTCAATTCGGAAACTTGTAAGCATCAACAAAACCTTGAAGACAATGGCTTCTATCAAATCGTAAAAGCTTATGTTAATATCGGCTACATACCTGCTCTCCTTGATGAATTTGAAATGTCATATGTGAACTATACTGCTAAAGCAATATGTAAACTGTTTGATGTGGAGAATCTCAAAAATGAAATATTTCATGTTTACAGCCCTTACAAAACAAAACTTGCATCCAAGTTTTCAAGTCAGTCTCTTGGGATTAATATTGAGAATGTTAACTTTGATGAGTTTGTAGATATAATCAACAATAAATATGACAAACCTGTTTTTAAGGATTTTATTGAGAATTTATTGCTGCATTTTGGATGGTTGGATGAAGAACAGAAGAAAACCAAGGCCATATTACTTCAGGACAAAACTATTAATGTTCTGAATAAACTTGGATTTACATGGAAAAAGATTGAAGCATCTGATTTTGAAAAAACCATTGAAATAGCTTTAAACGAAAGAAGAGAGTGGATATCAAAACTGAACATAATGCAGGGTATTGATGACGAAACAGTTTATGATCTGACAAAAATAGCTAGGCTTGGTGGAATTCAAAGTGAGCAGTACTTAATTAGAGAAGGTAAAGAAAATAGTAAATTATATATCATTATTAACGGAATGCTTACAGAATCTAAAAAATCATATGGTGGTTGGGAAGGAACTTTAAGGTTTATAACAAATGGAAATATTTTAGGAACAGAAAGTATTTTAGAAAATAAAAAGTCAAATTCAAGTATTCAGAGTATTTTAGAAGGGACAGTTTATTTGGAAATTGATCTCGATGATTATAAAAATATTCTGTTAAAAAATACAACACTTTTTGATAATTTCATTAAGCAGCAATTTGAGGAAAAAAACAAATTGAAAAGAATGATTGTAGCCTTAAATTAAAAATAGAGCTTAAAGTAAAATATTATTTATAAAATTATCAACAAACAACTT
>Ga0307988_1002077_pt1 | contig 10365 bp, 7 predicted proteins | sample EllFjometagen183_FD_203166 | JGI IMG/M metagenome (GOLD analysis project Ga0307988, IMG submission 203166) | Marine microbial communities from Ellis Fjord, Antarctic Ocean - #183 | ecosystem: Environmental > Aquatic > Marine > Unclassified | place: Southern Ocean | collected 2014-10-08 | reverse complement strand
AGGCTTGGTTCTCTTTTGATTTCATTGTATAATGCCCCCCATTATAGAAAACTAACTAAAATAGAAAGGAACATAATAATGGGAGCCCAATACTACTATCCGGAAAACTACAAATCAATCATCTCACTTGAGGAGACAGAGAAAGCAATTGCTGATATCAAGACTTTCTTTCAGACATACTTATCTGCTCAACTGAAATTACGCAGAGTAACAGCTCCTCTGTTTCTTGAGGCTGGAACTGGTGTTAATGATGATTTAAATGGGGTAGAAACTCCCGTATCTTTTATACCCAAAGGTATGGACGGAATTACAGCAGAAATTCCCCATTCCCTGGCTAAGTGGAAACGAATGATGCTGGGAGATTATAACATTCAACCGGGTTATGGCCTCTATACAGATATGAATGCCATTAGGCCGGATGAAGATCCAGACAATCTTCACTCCTACTATGTTGATCAGTGGGATTGGGAAATATCTATAACTGAAGAGAAACGGAACCTTGATTTTCTCATGAACGTAGTTCGGAAAATTTATTCCACTTTGGTTGCAACAGAATTTTTGGTTTATGAAAGTTTTCCGGAAATTACTCCTATACTTCCAGAAGAGATAACCTTTCTACAAACTGAAGATCTTTGTAAAATGTACCCGGAGCTGACACCTGTTGAAAGGGAGTCGAAAGTAACTGAAAAATATGGTGCAGTATTTATTATTGGTATTGGTGGGGAGTTGTCAGATGGAGAACCGCATGACGGTCGAGCTCCTGATTATGATGATTGGAGTTCCCCTACAGAAGACGGATATAAAGGTATAAATGGGGATATTCTTCTTTGGAATCCTGTTCTCGGAAGAACCTTCGAACTCTCATCAATGGGTGTTCGTGTGAATAAAGAGGTGCTTTTGCGTCAATTGGCTCTGAGAGGTGCAGAAGCACGTCTGGAGTTGTTTTTTCATAAAAGACTCATGAATGGGGATTTTCCTGAATCTATCGGTGGTGGAATTGGACAATCCAGACTCTGCATGTTTCTTCTCCGAAAAGCCCATATAGGCGAAGTACAGGCTAGTTTGTGGCCGAAAGAGGTACGTAAAGCATGCCTGGAGCTGGGAATCCAACTTATGTAGCTTTTTTTCAAATGAAAAATATTTAATTTGAATGAAACTCAATAATCCACCGCCTATGGCGGTGGTCATGGAATTTGTGATAATTCAAAAATAGAATATTTTATGAAATTATCGTAAAAGTTTGCTTTGCAAACTTTTATTATATTATATGAGGCAATATTAAAATTGCATGCTACACTAATTCATGCATAAAAAAGGATTGGGGAATCCTGCATAAATTAGAAACAGGGTCGGAGTTTTTAGTAAACTGAAAGTTGAAAAAAACTCCAAAAGCCAATTATTAATAATTGGTTTGGGTTATAGATGAAGGAGAAAACATGCCTAAAGACAATCTCTCTTATGTACTGGTCACACCGTACACAATCGCAAAAAGTAGAACTGGTGGTGTTATCTCACGACTGCTGTCACGAGTTGATCTGGAATTAGTGGGTGCGCAAATGTTTGCCCCAACTGTAGAATTTGCTGCAGAATTTGCTGATTCAGTACTTTCAACCTATGAAGGTGATGGTGTGAAAGGTGCCAGATTGATGCAGAAATATATTATTTCTGCATTTTCTCCAAGCGGAGGGAGAAAACACAGAGTGCTGCTCCTGCTTTTCAAAGGAGAGAATGCCTGTTCCAAGCTGGCCGCTGTTGCCGGGCCACTATTTAAGGAAGAGGTTAATATTGAACAGTTAACAGGTGAAACTATTCGTGATACGTATGCTGATTTTGTTACTTCTCAGAATGACCCAAATAAAGTTATTTACTATGAACCAGCAGTATTAACGCCTCGAAGCCCCATAACAGCAAAACAGCATCTTCAGATTATAAGCGATTTTATTAAGGGTGAGGATACAATCATTAATAATATGAGCTATCCCGATCCCAGTGAAATTGAGAGAACACTGGTAATAATAAAACCGGATAACTGGAAATTTGCAAGCTCCAAACCGGGAACAATTATTGATATGTTCAGCCGTACCGGTCTTCGTATTATCAGCAGTAAAATTCAGCAGATGAGTGTAGGGCAGGCTCTTGAATTTTATGGACCGGTCAGAGATGTTCTGCGCAGAAAGCTGTCACCTGTTTTTGCTGAAAGAGCAGGGCGTCTGCTGGAGATGGAATTTGGAGTTAAACTAAGCGAAAGAACTATGAGCAATCTCTCTGATACCTTTGGACAGGATATGGCGATAGATCAGTTTGATCAGATTATTGAGTTTATGACTGGTCATCGGCCGGAAAACTGCACCTCTGAAGAAGATATGCGTAATCCTGGAAAAGTTAAAAGTATGGTTCTTGTATATGAGGGGAAAAATGCTATTAACAAGATACGGGAGGTCCTCGGGCCGACAGATCCCACAAAAGCACCCGGTGGTACCATCAGAAGAGAATTCGGTCAGAATGTAATGGTTAACACCGCACATGCCTCTGATTCAGTTGAGAATGCACTTCGTGAAATGAAGATTATAGATGTAGATCATAGTAACTGCACCAGTATTATGCAGGAGTATCTTAGCACTTTATAGAAAGAGTAACGATGCATATTTCAAACCGGCAGAAAACTACATTTGCCGCTAATTTTTTTTACGGAATTTCAGGTTTCTCTTTTTTTCCTGCCAAACTGAACTCACAACCACAGTAGTCCTGACGAAAGAGATCCAGTTCTCTGCTAAGCTCAAGACTTCTCCTGAACCCATCCATTTTTTTAAAGTTTTCTTCAACAAAGCCATCAAAATTTCGCCCTGAATTGAAAATTTCAGCAGATATTTTATGTGGGCTGAGCGTTAAGGTAGTAGTAAATCTTTGTAAACCGAGTTCATCAGCCTTTTTCTTAGTTCTTTTTAGGTTGAAGGCGAAGCAGGTGTTACATCTGGCCCCTTTTTCAGGTTCCGCTTCTAATCCTCTAACTGCTTCCAGCCATTCATCATGATCCCAGGTATCTTCAACTACTTCAATATTAAAATGATCTGCAAGTTTTTTTACATAATCCAAACGTTTCAAATACTCTTTATGAGGATAAATGTTTGAATTTGAGAAGAACAACACTACCGTGTCCCCATTCTTAATTAAACGCTCACTTGAAGGAGCCGCGCAGGGAGCGCAGCACGAGTGCAGGAGGATGCGGGGATCTGTTATTTTTTCATCAGTTTCTTGTGTCATAAGCAGGAACAATAATATCCGCAAAGAAAAGTAACATCAAGTAGATTAAATTGGGGTGTGATAGATGGGCGGGGAGTGCAACCATGCTTGCAGTTTTCCGGTTAATCAGGTATATTCCAGGCGGTATGAAAACATATGATGTAGTAATAATCGGCTCCGGTCCTGCCGGAATGGGTGCAGCTTTTGAGCTGAAGCAGCAGAAAAACGACACTTCTATACTGATTTTAGATCAGGAAAAATATTCTACAGGTGGTATGCGAAACGACTGTAAAATGAATTTCACATTCCCTATCGGTTTTCCTCTTGAGTATTGGGAAGAACCTCAGGCAAATAAATATCTGGAAAAAGTATCAGCATTTTTGAAACCGGAAATTCTAGAAAAAAAGCAGCTGGAAATTTATCAGCAGCGTTCTGAAAGACTCGATGTAAACCTTATAGAAATTGAGCAGACACACCTGGGAACAGATGGCGGATTAGCTTTAATTAAAGAGCTGCTCATAGAGCTGAAATTCAGAGGAGTCGACTTGTCTCTTGGTGAAGAGATGCAGGATGTTGACAATAATAATAAAACTATCAAAACCTCTGAACGAACTATAGGTTATAAAACTCTGCTGGTTGCTCCTGGACGTAAAGGGTTCAGATTTCTGCAAAAAATAATGGATACTCTGGAAGTTCAATACCTTGATAATATTGTTGATATTGGTATTCGGGTTGAGACCAGGATTGACCATTATCCCATAGTACGTGATTACTATGATCCTAAATTTCATTTCCCTGAAAAAGTAAGAACCTTTTGTACAAATAGCGGAAATGCTCATGTAGTAAAAGAAAACTATTCCACAATCCATGATGAGCCCTATTGTTCAGTAAACGGACATGCCTATTCCACAAGTCATGGAAAAGAGAATGGACTGGTAAACTTCGCAATTCTTAAAACAGTAGGATTAACTGAACCGCTTGCAAGTGGGCAGATGTTTGCCGAGAATCTGGGTGTTCAGGCAATGCTGCTTGGCGGCGGGAAACCACTCATGCAGCGGGTGGGTGATTTTAGGATGGGATCGCGGTCGAAAAAACATAGTTTTAATGATGATCTTTATGACTTCAAACCTAGTCTAAGAGATTGTTGTCCTGGTGATATAAGTCTTGCTATGCCTGCAAGAATACTGAGAGCGATTTGGAAGGCAATGAAAAAGCTAGATACAATTGTACCCGGAGTTCTGCACCCTTCAACGATCATGTACTACCCGGAAATAAAACTTTATGCAAATAAACCGCATTATCTTGATGAGCATTTCAGGGTCAATGGTTCAGTATTCTTTGCCGGAGACGGAGCGGGAACAAGCCGTGGAATCACTGCAGCCTGGGGATCAGGAATTAGAGCTGCAGAAGGTATGCGAAAATTTCTCTAAAAGCCAATATTAAAATTTGCTCAATTATAGACGCTTTCCACTAAAAGGCTCTTTTCTTCCCGGACAATGTTCTCTTTCACAATATTGACAGCTGGTAAATGTGGTATCTGATTCATAAAATATACCGGATATTGTTTTGTTCGGTATCATGAGTGAACTGGGAGTAAGCTTAACTCCGATTGGTGCTCCCTCATCAAGAAGATCAAAAATACCGCCCAACTCCTGAACCGGCCAAATATCTACATTTCCGGATCCCGGATTCACACTGCTTATTTTTTCAATTCCATAGGTATTCTTAATAAACTCTGCTGTATGCAGCCGTATGACACCAAGAGCCATGGTTTTTAATGTATCCAGCCAGAACGGCGCAAGCATATCCAGTGAAGAGGTGTCATAGGTCTCCATTTCATTCCCGCAGGTTGCAATATAGGGAAAAAGACGGTGCACACTATCAAGCTCAGCCAGAACCTTTCCCTTGAATGTACTTGTTCCTACCTGGAGTACCACATCAGAACCCTCTCTCAATCTGTTCTCAATATATTTAGTAATTATAAGGCTTTTGGGTTGTAATATTTCAACGGTTTTGTCAAATAGTAATCGGGCTGCATCTTCAGCATCAGGATAAGCATCCAGCCGTATCAGCTTTTTGTATTTTTCGTATGAAGGAGAGAAAGGAACATCAAGTCTAATATATTTCGGATTCATATGTATCTCCAAATTAAATTTTAGAGGCTGATAAAAGCACCTGATCCGGTGGCTTCACGCCAATTTCGAAACAATCTGTCCGGTTCTTTACTATTTCCCGGAAAGATTAATGTTAATCCTGTTTTTGGTTGTATATCAGCAGTTTCGGTATGAAAAGGGTTTATGCTTATTTGATCTGCTACACAATCAACAAAAACCAACCCTTTATCTATTGTCTCTACATAACCTTTTAGGCGAAAGGAAATCGGTGCTGCAGCTGCTATAAAGGATTCCAGGGAATCAAAAGAAACTTGTTTTGCCGGTACCAGTTTTACGGGGATAGGCCTTCCGGTATCTCCCCATCCCTGATATTTCTCTGCTTCAAATTCGTCAATCGTTACAGGAGCATAATCCATATTGAGGAAATTACTGTCTACTTCACCAAAACTTGTGAGAGAAATAGCAGCATTCGGTTTCAGTTCACGTATTCTTTTTGTTATACGCCCAAGAACATCCGGTTCTACCAAGTCAGTTTTATTAATGATAAAAGTATTACTGTAACGAATTTGTTCCTCGATAGTGAGGAGGGTCTGACTGAGAATTTCAAAACGTGAGGCATCAATAACACAAATCATTCCCTTGTATTCGATATTTCCTTTAGTTTTCTTATCTGCAAACTGCATAATCTCTATTAAAGGGGCAGGCTTTGCCAAACCTGAAGCTTCAACAAACAGCACATCAATATCGGTATCGTTATACCCAGCAATTGAGTCAATGAATGTTCCTGATATACAGCTGCAGAATATCTGTCCGCCGTTTAGTTCTGTAGTTACAATGCCTGTTCCGGCAGCGAGCCCTGTTCCGGCAGCGAGCCCTGTTCCGGCAGCGAGCCCTGTTCCGGCAGCGAGCCCTGTTCCGGCAGCGAGCCCTGTTCCGGCAGCGAGCACTGTTCCATCAATTCCAAGCTCCCCGAACTCATTGACAATTACCCCAGGCCTCTTGTCTTTGTAAAATGCCAGTAGTGAGTTGAGTAGAGTGGTTTTTCCCGAACCCAGAAACCCTGTTAATAAATAAAGGGGTACAGGTTTTTTTGCAGATTTTATCTCTGTCATAGTAAGCCTCTTCACGATATCGATAAAAAATAAAGGGACCCTGAATTCCAGATTTTCTGGAGGATCCCTTCTGTGCTGAAATGAGAATCTAATTATATGAAAGGTATCATACCCGGACATAAGCATAGCTTATGTCTTAGGCTAAGCCCGACTGAATCTATAGATTCAGTTTACCCAGAACCGCTTTTGCGGTTCTATTCCGCCAAAAACTGCGAAGCAGTTTCAGGGGCAGGGGTATGTTTCCTTGCGATCTCAGACGAACCCTTTCGGTTTCAGCTTGGGAGTTTGCAACGCAAACTCCTGAAACAACCTTTGGTTGTTCACTTACTCGGAAATGGAACCAACCTGTTGGTTCCGCTTCTCTCGCTCGTTTGAGAATCAAATTCTTATTTTGCCTGGCAAGCTTCTACAGCAACTTCGGATGCTGAAGCAGCATCTGCAGTATAATAGTCAGCACCAATATTTTCACAATATGAAGTGGTTACCGGAGCACCACCGATCATAATTTTAACTTTATCACGGATACCAGCACTATCAGCTTCTTTTACAACATTCTGCATTTCAGTCATAGTTGTTGTTAAGAGAGCTGAACAAGCAATAATGTTTGCATTGTTGCTTATAGCTGCTTCAACAAATTGTTTAGGGGTAACATCAGTTCCAAGATCGACAACATTAAGCCCTTTTCCTTCCATCATCATACCGACAAGATTTTTCCCGATGTCATGAAGGTCACCTTTTACTGTTCCCAGAATAACGGTACCTTTCGAAACAACACCTGCATCAACCAGGAATGGTTTTAAGAGTTCAGTTCCAGCATTCATTGCCCGTGCTGCAATGAGAACTTCAGGAACAAAAACTTCATTATTCTTGAATTTCACCCCAATAATACTCATCCCACTCATCAATCCATCTTCAAGGATGATCTTTGCGCTAACGCCTTCGTCCAGTGCTGCCTGAACCAGTTCTTTTACCTCTTTCGCTCTTCCTTTTTGCAAAAATTCGGATAGAGCATTCATATCTGCCATGATTTTCTCCTTTTGCATTCAGCTCATTCCACGAAGCTTTGTAGCGTAATAAATCTGATAGAGGAGACCTGGCTCTTTCTTTAGTGCTGGAGTACCGAATATACCAACAACAATAAGAAATTACAGTGACGGGCTCGCGGAAGAATTTCACTTCCTTTCCCCCTATCTCAGATAGTATTATAATGATTTAACAATACCTGTGAAATTGTCAACAGTATGTGAAAATTTTTATAAAAATTGTATTTTCTTTAGAACTTAAGGGTAAAACTGGAGGTTATGAATGGATTTCCTGTTTATCCTGTTGAATCTTGCCGGAATTTTCCCGGTACTTTCCGGGGGATATTCCCGCTATGCTTTTAAATACTCTTGAAAAATAGCTTTGATCCTCAAATCCTACTAAACCGGAAATCTCTATGAGCGTGCAGGGGGTAGTGCGGAGCAGGGTTTTTGCATGATCAATTCTGATTCTGTTTATGTAAATAGTAAAGCTGCAGTTCATCTCTTCTTTAAAGATTTTACTGAAATATGCCGGGCTTAATGCTGCGTAAGATGCAGCATCCTCAAGACTGATTTTCTCAGTATAATGGGAATTGATATAGTGGAGGGTTCTTTCCAGCCTATCAACATGTTTTACTTCCTGAAGATTGAAAACCTGTGAAGCAAATCTGTTTAACACTCCCGACAACCAATATGCAAGGCTGTCTACATTGGTGAATTGCTCAATTTCCCGTAGGTAGCGATAGTTGTATGTGAGAATATCATCAGGATTCGCTCCGCCGTCGATTGATGCACGGGAGAGAAGGATGATTAATTCCAGAATACGGAATTTAATAATTTCAAAATCACGTCCGCTGGAAAAGAAAACATTTCCGAGTATCTCATTTAATAGACGCTGTGCCTGATCCCGGTTACCCCGTGATATTGCTGAAAGCAGCTCATCTTCTTTCTCTATAGGATAAGAGACTGCCGATCTGTCATGGGATGATCCTTTTAATTCATGAATATATTCTGAGATATGAGATTGCTGGTTCTGGTATTCACGGCTTTCTATCAACATTCGATCATCTGCTTCACGAACCCATCCGGCACACATTAAAAGAAGTTCTGAGAGACTTCGAGATTTTTCAGTGGTTATAAGTGGTATTTCATTAATATATTCTTGAAAAACATCTTCATTGAGCGATGGGTAGAGTTTTCCCCACTCCTCAACCACTTCTTCTTTCGTAACCATCAGGGCAGGTCCGGCAATAAAGGCACCAATAAGGATACCATCTTTGATTATAGGACTGCTCCAGTAGAGGAGAAATGATGAACAGAAATAGATAAAACTTCCGCCGAATCGTTCTGCCTGACGAGCGTTATGCAAATGATTTCTTCCACATAAAGGGCCAATACGTTTATCCGGGTGGTCATTAGCAATTTTACAGAAACAGAAGTTATTTTGTTCATCGAGAAGTAATGCCTCATTGATTATCCGACACGAAACCCCGGTACTTATTGCATAATGATCAGCTATATCAGCGGCTCTTTTTAGGATATATTCTTTAGTGCCTGAAAGTGGTTTTTTCTCAGTTTCCGGGGAATAATTCATCAATAATCTCCAAAATACATCTCTTCGATATAAAATTGCTGAAAATCAGCACGTGCTGAAAGCTCTATATAAGAACAATGTAACTGTACCACCCTAAGATTGTCAAATTCATTTCTGTCAAGGAGAGCACGAACTGCTCCTTCTCCGGAAGTATTTCCTGCTGTCTCTGTTTTTTCAGACAGGTTTCCTGGAAGTAATCCAATTATACCAGCACTTTCCGGATTAATATAGCTTCCGAATCCACCAGCGAGATATACATGATCAACATCCTCTATGGATATATTACGCTCCTTAAGCAGGGTCATAATCCCCCCCGCAACGGCAGCTTTTGCCAATTGTACCTCCCGAAGGTCTTTCTGTGTAAAAACGATTGGAACACCATTTCCTGACTCTTCAGCAGTTACAAGAAGAAGTGCGGGCAGCCCGTCAAATTCAACAATCCATGGCACATCAAAATCATCAGGTGATTCTATTCTTCCGGTATAATCTGCTGCTTCGGAAGAGATGAGCAGAGCTGCTGCATCAATAATCCCGGAACCGCAGATACCTATAGGAGGCTTATTGCCTATGGTGGTATAGATAACTTTTCCATCCTCAAGTTTTACGGAATCTATTGCACCGTCAACTCCGCCCATTCCATACCGAATATTGGCACCTTCAAAAGCAGGTCCTGCCGCTGTAGAGCAGCAGATTGCATTTCCGCTATCACCCAACGCCATCTCTCCGTTTGTTCCGATATCCAAAAACAGGGTGGGGGATGTTTTGTTGAGAAGATTAGTAACGCTAATACCCGCTGAAATATCAGCTCCCACATAAGCAGCTATGGAGGGAAGGAGTTCAACTTTTGCTTTGGGAAAGGTGGAGAATCCCAGATCTGCTCCCGGAAAGGTAAGCAAGTCGGTGAAAACTGGGATAAAAGGGGAGGCAGCAATGCCGGATGTGTCACAACCGGTAAGAAAGTGGAGCATTGTGGTATTTCCGGCAATAGTAACAACTTTTAACAGCTGTATTGAAATAGAAGCTTCATTAAGTAAAAAATTAATTGCATTATCGATCTGCGAAACAATTGTTTTTTGTAATTTGCCGGTATTCTTTTTTTGCTCCATGCTGAACTGAATTCTACTGATTACATCAGCCCCGTACCGTTTTTGATCATTCATCCCAGACCAGGTTCCTATAATTGCACCATCTATAAGATTTATAAGATGGATAACAATTGTTGTCGTTCCAATATCTACAGCACATCCAAAATAGTGAGATTCATCATTCTGAATCTCTATTAA
>Ga0307988_1002075_pt1 | contig 10367 bp, 10 predicted proteins | sample EllFjometagen183_FD_203166 | JGI IMG/M metagenome (GOLD analysis project Ga0307988, IMG submission 203166) | Marine microbial communities from Ellis Fjord, Antarctic Ocean - #183 | ecosystem: Environmental > Aquatic > Marine > Unclassified | place: Southern Ocean | collected 2014-10-08 | reverse complement strand
TACCTGCTGCTGCAATAGCAAAAAGACCAAGCACTAAAAAAAGGTATAATATACCTGCAATTATTTGTTCTCTAACATTAACAATATCATTCGCCCAGCTGCCAGTTTTAAATGATTTGAACAAATATCCTATCTCCACACAATTACGCTTTTAGAATAATCAATGGTATAGCTGAAATGAGAAAGAAAATCCTGTCCCAACAACCCGTGAAAATCTTCTGCCGGCCCTTTCTGGTTAAGGACCATTATTCTTGGTGATTTATAAGTCTTGGGTCCAACTTTAATAAATTCAATATTAACTATTCTTGTTTTTAAAACCCCACCCCCGGCAACTCTTACAGCACTTGTCTGTCCTGAACTAATATTGAGTTGTTCTGATATAGAATTATCAACAGCAGTGATAGAGGCACCTGTATCAAGCAGCAGCCATGTTGCGACACTTTTACCGGCATACCCTATAGTCACAGGAGCAAGGATTCTGTTTCTGCTGATTCGTACAGGAGTTGTAGATTTTTTAAAGGCCTCTTCCATTGCCTTTTTTGCGTCTTTAATTCTTTCTTTTTTTTGATAACTGTCAAGAGACCTAATAGTTCTCTGTTTTGCTTCAAATGCCTTTTGCTCTTCTCGGGCTTTGAGCTGTTTCTTTTCTTCTTCATCAAGGCCATCATATTTATCTTTGTGAACAATAATCTTTTCTTCTTCAAGCTCTGAAATAAGCGAAGGGTCATCAGTATAGCATTTTACGCCATCTTTATTAATATATTGGTAGAATTCAGATAAAGAACTAGGGGGTGTCAGTACAATAAATATATATACCAGACAACAATAACAAAAGAATAGTATAAATTTCATTTTCATATATAAAAAAGTATATTTTGTTAGTATATTCAGTTAATTATTATATTTGTAACTTTTAATCCTAGTGGAAGTCAATAATAAAATGTTATACCTGTTATTCGACAGCCTGTACAAAAAACGAATTAAAGACATTGAGGATAATCATGCCTAAAGTTGCTCTTATCAAATGTGAATCTTATGATTATGATGAAGTAAAAAAATCTGTGGCAAATGGAATTGCACTTCTGGGAGGTGCCCAAAAATTTGTTCGCCAGGGCGAAAAAATTTTATTAAAACCCAATATTCTTGTGGGCGATGCCCCGAAGAAATGCGTCACCACCAACCCGGCAGTTTTTGAGGCTGTTGCCGAGCTGTTTATAAAGGAAGGTGTGAAATTATCCTATGGTGACTCTCCGGCAATAGGGAACCCTTTAAAAGCAGCCAAAAAAACAGGCCTGGCTGAAAAAGCAGAAAAACTTGGCATACCAATGGCTGATTTTAAAACCGGAGTTGATATTTTCTTTGAAAAGGGTATCCAGAATAAAAAATTCACAATTGCAAAAGCAATCTTTGATAACGATGGTGTCATAAGCCTGCCAAAGCTAAAAACCCATGGACTTGAAAAATTAACCGGCGCAGTCAAAAATCAATTTGGATGTATCCCCGGTGTTTTAAAAGGTGAATTCCACGTAAAACTACCTGATGCTACAGATTTTGCTAAAATGCTTGTTGATCTGAATAATTTTGTCAATCCAAGACTCTATATTATGGACGGAATATATGGAATGGAAGGCAACGGGCCAAGGGGTGGCACACCTAAAAAAATGAATATTCTTCTTTTCTCCGATGACCCTATTGCTCTGGATGCTACTGTTTGCAGGCTGGTAGACGTAAAACCTGAATACGTGCCTACAATAAAACATGGTATGGAAGCAGGTATAGGGACATATTTAGAGACCGAAATTGAACTTGTAGGAGATGATTTTACTGTTTTTTCAACAAAAAATTTTGAAGTTAATAAAAAGCCTCTAAAACCATACAAACCCGGCTCAATCACAAGCTTTATAAACAAAGCAATTGTACAAAAACCATTTATTATTTCCGATAAATGTGTGCAATGTGGAATCTGTGTAAATATGTGCCCTGCCACACCCAAGGCTCTGTTTTTTGAAAATGAAGATAAGTCAATTGCACCCATTTATAATTATGATGATTGTATAAGATGTTTCTGTTGCCAGGAGATATGCCCTGAAAGCGCTATTAAACTGAAAACTCCTTTTTTAAGAAAGATAGTTAATTTATTTTAGCTAAACACTACCTTTTATAATGATAAAATTTTCAGGTTGATTTTTTTTAGACTGAATAATTGGAATGACGCCCAGGATCTAACCCAGGAGACCTTTATAAGAGCATTCAGAAACATTACAAAATTAAAACAGGCTGATAAATTTAAGCCCTGGATTTTTTCCATTGCTATAAATCTTATTAAAGACTTTTATAGGAAAAAGAAATTACTATCATTTTTTGGCCGAGCCACTGACCTTGAGTCATTAGTCGAATATAATTGCCTTTCTGACAACAAATCAAATATTGAAACAGCACGAGAATTTCAAGAAGAAGTAACAAAAAAATGAAAAACAGGTCTTCCTCTTAAAATATATTGATGACCTTACCATTCCTGAAATTGCCCAGGCTTTAAAGAAAAATGAGAATACAGTTAAAACGTATCTTTACAGAAGTATTGCTAAAATTAGAAAGCATCGGGGAATACTCATATGAAAGAAAACCCAGAGCCTGACAACTATAACAAGGCTTTTGAGTCAGAGCTGAAAAGCCTTGCGCAAAGGGCAGAAAACCTTATAAAAGCGCCCCCTTTGGATATGGCCGACATCCTGTCCCAAGAAAGTTTTATTCCCCAAAGGCAACGCTATTTAACAAAAAAAATATTTACCAAATCAATCATTTCTTTTGCTACAATTGTATTGTGTGTTTTATCAATTCTCTATTTTTCAGATTTTCAATTTAGCAGTAAAAAAGATACTTTCAGGGTGAGTACATTAACCTCAGCCATGATCGATGAAATTGATAAAGACCTTAAATTTGCTGAATCTGTTGATGAACTTGAAGATTATGCATTATCAGGATTTATCGTTTCACCTGACAGCCAGAACTATGACATTGATGAATTTATAGAATTTGTCGCACCAACAAATAAAACTTACTTTTAGGAGATAGGAACATGAAAAAAACTGTTTTAATTTTTACAATGGCGCTGCTTATTGGTACATTATCAACCACTGCCATGGCTTTCCAGGGAAAAGGTGGCCTTGAAAATTCCGGGAAAGGGTCCATGCAAGTTCCGATACACAGATGGTGGAAATTTCCCAAAGCTGCGGAAAAACTGAACATTACACCTGAAGAAACTGAAAAATTAGATGCACTTTATCAAAAAAGCAAAGAACAATTAATTGACTCAGAAGCGTTGCTTAAGAAAAATATGTTAAAGCTGGAAATGCAATTTGATTCTGACCCTTTTGACTCTGCAAAATGTTTAAAGAATTTTAATGACGCCCAAACGGCTAGAACAAAATTAGCCATGGAAAAATTCAAGTTTGCGTTACAATCAAGAGAGATCCTGGGCAAAGAAAGGTTTGAACAATTAAAAAATACTTTCAGGCAGTTCAGGCAACAGCACAGTAAAAAAGCGATACAAAACCATAAGGGGAAAATGTCCAAACCAAAAAATAATAAAGAAGATAGAAATAATAATTAAAAAATCAAAACCTCCCTGGGAACTAAAAGAAATTGTCTGGCTCTAAAACAGGCTTAGCTCACAGGGAGTTGAACAATAAAAGTTGTCCCTATTCCTTCTGTGGATTCAACACTAAGGTTCCCTTTATGATTGTCAGTAACAATAAAATACGAAACAGATAATCCCAGCCCTGTACCCTGGCCCACAGGTTTAGTGGTAAAAAAGGGTTCAAAAATTCTTTTGCATTGCTCTTTTGTCATACCTGAACCATTATCTTCAATTTCCACCTGTAGATAATTTTTTATTTCTTTTACCCGAATAATGAATTCTGGGGGGTTATCCGTATTATCTCCCATGGCATGGGCGCCATTTTGAAGAATATTAAAAAAGACTTGCTGGATTTTACTCTTTTCACATAAAACAGTTTGTAGATCCCTGTCATATAGTCTTTCAATAATAATTTTCTTAAAATCAAATTGTTTTTTAAGGTCATAGTCCGTACTGGCAAGATTAATTGCTTCGTCAAGGATCTCAGGAATATCATATAAAGAAAACTCCCCTTTTCCCAGACGTGAAAAATCAAGCATGTCTCTTACAATGGTTGCTGCTCTATTACCTGCAGTTTCTACATTTTTAAGCAAATTAGGCAGGTCTCGTAAAGAAGCATAACTACGTATCATATCCATATCAATGCCCAAAGATTCAGCAGCCTTTTTGTTAGGGGCAAGGTTTTTTTGAAGACGGTTTTTAATAACTGAAGTGTTTTGAAGGATCCCTGCCAGCGGGTTATTAATTTCATGGGCCATACCAGCAGCCAACCCTCCCACGGAAAGCATCTTTTCAGACTGTATCATCATCTCTTCCATCCGCACATGCTCAGTCATATCATCAATACGAAGAATTGCTTCTTCAAAATTACTGCTCTCACCTTTTAATGGATATACAATAATATCAATATAGTGTTTCTCATTGTCAATATTGACTTCTGTACTTTTCTTCTGCTTTATCATTCTGTTATTTATTGCTTCTTCAACATATTCCAAAGGCAGGGTTTCAGCCCAGGGTAAAATATTTTGGAAGAACTTCCCCAGGGCATTTTCAGCTAAAATCCCTGTTATTTCTTCTGCTTTTTTATTCCATTGTGTAACTATCCCTTGAGTATTAATACCAACTAAAATAGAAGGCATGGAATCAATAATACTTTTCAGATATACTCTGATCTTATCCAATTCATGCTCTTTACGAATAAGCTCAAAATTTCTATTTTGCAGCCTGCCATACGAGTGATCAAGCTCTTTGGACATCTGATTAAACGTCCTGGAAAGGTCTCCTAATTCATCTTTTGCTATCACAGGGATCTGACTGCCCATCTCTTTTAGTCTTATCTGTTCCATGGCATCACGCAAATGGGTAATCGGGCTGGTTATGAGTTTTGAAAGGATAAAATTCAGCACGATCATTAAAACCAGGAAAACAGACAATAACGCACTGCCATAAATTAAATAGGATGCATCCTGCTCTGCTTTTAATTGCTCTAAAGAAAAGCAAAGTTTTATATACCCCAGGTTTTCATCCATAATGTTAATCTTTTGCAAATATTGTAATGATTCTATACCTTCATGGATGGTTTCTTTTATTTGAACAGTATCAGTTATTTGATCTGTTTCACCCCTTGCCAGATTCTGTATAAAAGGTTCTGGTCCTTCTGAAGCAATCAATTTTCCTTCTGAATCAAATACACCTATCCGGCAGACACCTTCGACTTCGAGCATTTTCCTGATTCTCATTCTTATTGAATAAACACTATTATCAAAAACCTCATTGGCAAGGGGGGCAAGGTCTCTCTGTACCATTGTTTTAAGAACAAGCTCCATTCTTTTTTGGGATGATTTAAACTGTTTTTGCTGAAAGGGGATGATAATAGCTAAAAATACAATGGAAATCACAAGGAATGATATGAAGAGCCCAATATTAATTTTTAATTTTAAAGGTATTTTCACTATATGATATTGTATTTAAGGGGTTATGGTTTTTTGAAACATTGCCTTCCCGTTCTCAAACTTCATAATAACAGCAGACCGGTCAACTGCATCTCCATTCTCATCAAACGTAATTTTCCCGGTCACACCAGGGAAATCCTTTGTTTCAGAAAGACTTTTCCGTACACTGATCCGGTCTATATTACCAGCTTTGTTAATTGCATTAATAAAAATATAAAAAGCATCATAGGAAAGAGCTATTAAAGGTTCATCCAATTTTTTATTCTTTTTAAACCAGTTTTTTACAAACCTCTGGTTCACTTTAGAATCAAGATCTTTATGCCATTGCGTTATAAAAAAACTTCCATTAATCACTTCTCCGCTATATTTGTACATTTGCTGCTGCCACCCATCGGCACCTATGAAAGCTGTTTTCAAACCCATACTGCGAGCCTGTTTAACAATATATGCAGATTCTCTGAAATGGCCCGGCACAAATATTATATCTGGATTTAATTGCCGGATATTTAACAAAGAAGCTGAAAAATCTGTCATGTCTTCCTGATAATAACCTTCAAATAAGACCTTTCCCTGTTGATTGAACTCCTCAATAAAAAACTTGGCAAGCCCCAGGCTATACTTGCTGCTTGAATTAGTTAAAACAACTGATGTTAAAGCTTTAAGGTCTTTTTGCGCAAATTCAGCTGCAATTTTTCCTTGAAATGTATCAACATAGCAGACCCGGAATATATAATCTCCCACAAGAGTAACTGAAACATTTGTGGCGATCGGTGTAATCATAGGTATTTGGGCTTCTTGTAGAACCTTACCTACTGCCAGGGCATGGGAACTGAAAGCAGGGCCGATTACACCTATAACTTCTTCTAAAACAGCTTGCTCTGCAGCAAACTTAGAACCCAGAGAAGTACTCTTATTATCATACTCCATTAAAACAATTTTTCTACCCAGAATTCCGCCATTTTTATTAACTTCATCAGCGGCAAATTTCACAGCTGTAAACCCGGACTTTGTAACGACTGCGGCATTACCTGTTTTTGCAAAGATGACACCAATTTTTACAGGTTTGTTTGGATAGGAATGAGAATACGAAGCTGCTCCGCAGCAACAAATCAGAAAAAAGACAATAATCGCATAAGAAAATATTTTTCTCATTTAACCTCTCTTTTATTGCTTTTTTATATAATTGGTAAGCTTACCAATACCTTCTATCTCTGTTTCCAGTATGTCTCCGGGCATCAAAAATTTTGGAGGCTTTCTTGTAAACCCGACACCGCTCGGCGTACCGGTTAATATTATTGTCCCGGGTAATAATGTCGCGCTCTCACTCAAATATTCGATAATCTCACCAATGCTGAAAATCATATCTGAAGTGTTACTTTTCTGCATAACCTCCCCATTGACTCTGCATTGTATATCAAGGTCCTGGGGGTTCTCAATCTCATCTTTGGTCACAAAAACAGGCCCTACAGGGCAGAATGTGTCAAAACTCTTACCTTTAATCCACTGTTGTGCTCCGGCACGCTTCTGCCATTCCCTTGCTGATATGTCATTTGCACAAGTATATCCTGAGACATACTCAAGTGCTTCTTCTTTTTTGACATTTTTCGCAATCTTACCGATTACAACAGCAAGCTCTGCTTCAAAATCAACCTGGGGAGGATCAATACATGAGTCAGGGATTATAATATCTGATCCGTCAGAAGTAATTGAAGCGGGATTTTTCATGAAAAGAACCGGATATTGGGGGATTTCAAGCCCTGTTTCTTTGGCATGTAACCTGTAATTAAGGCCTATGCAAAGTATTGCAACAGGTTTCACACAGGGTAATATTAATTTTATTTTAACCCGTTCTTTAGTATCACGGAATTCACCCAGAGGATTTCTCCCCACAATTGAAGCTTCGCCATTTTCAGCATCACAACCAGAATGTATGTGGCCATCAATATCTATAAAACTGATTATCTTCATGCGACCTCTCAAGAAAACTTAAAATATATTTGCAGATTTGATTTATTATTCTTTTAATTATATAAACACAATACAGTAAAAAGCTCAACAATTGACTCAATAATATAAAGGCCATATGGAAGATTATTTTACTGAGCTTAGAAGAAAAGAGGCCGACCTTGTACTTCTGGTGCTTGCCTCCCAAGGCATAAGTGCCGATTATGTTAAGAAAAATGATTCTTTTGATATTATCATTAAAAACAGAGACGAAAAAATCGCCGGCCTGGCTATTGAAAAATTTTTTGCTGAAAATAATAATGCTGAACAAAAATATTCAGAGCCGCCCCTTTCATGGCAATCACCGGCAGTATTTATAATAATGATTGCCCTCAGCCTGATTCATTATTATTTATGGCATTCTGGCACCCATTGGCAGACAATCAAAGAATACGGCTCTTCCGGTTTATATATAATGCAAAAAGAATATTTCAGGGGCATCACAGCCCTAATGCTCCATGCTGACATTGAGCATTTAGCTGGCAACCTTGTGGGCTTATTTATTTTTGCAACAGGCGTTTTCAGTATGACAGGTTATGGCAGAGGCAGTCTGTTAATTCTCTCATCAGGTTTTTTGGGAAATATCACCAATGCTTACTTTAAAAAGGGAGCATATCTTTCCATTGGTGCGTCTACCTGCGTGTTAGGAGCTGCCGGTATATTAACAGCCCTGCAAATATTTGAAAAAAGAAAAACATCTATCTCAACCATCAGGATATTTGCTCCTTTTGCCGCCGGAATGGCTTTATTAGGATTGTTAAGCGGTGGAGAAAACACGGACATCTCGGCTCACCTGTTTGGCTTTTTATGGGGATTTTTTTTAGGGATTATTTATAAGACAATCTTTACAGAAAAAAACATAACTCATTCAGATAATGTGATATGTTCCTTAGCTGCCATAACAATAATACTTTCAGCCTGGATGAAATGGTTTTGACTGATTAGCTTTTCTTCAAAAGAACATTCAACCACTTTTCTTCTCTTTCAGGTCGTTTATCATAAGTTATCCATGTTTTGATCATGACCAGATACTTTAATTGAGTGGCAAATTCATTAAAGCTTGGTTCATCCATATCGGTAAATTGCCTTATACTCTCGTATCTCTCGCCGGATCCATATTTAAAAGATGCATAAAATACGCCTTTTTTTTTAAGCGCCCTTTCCAATAACACCATTGAATCCAATAATTTATCTGCCGACATATGGAGCAGTGAGGCACAGCACCATATGCCATCATAAATTTCTGTCTCATGGATCTCATTAAAATTCATCAATACCACTTTTTGTCTTGTGTGCTTTGCGGCCATTTTAACAAGCTCTTTCGATGAATCAAAAGCAGTAACCCTGTACCCTCGTTCTAAAAAAGCTTTGGTGTCCCGCCCGGACCCACAGCCTGCATCCAGAATATGAGCACCATTTTCAAGGTGACTGAAAAATGGATGATAGATATCTTCCAGGTTAACAGAGACCGTTTCATTAAAAAATGATTGTGCATTTTTATCGTAATAGTCAATGTCCATGTTGTTAAATCATAAGGCTTCCGGAAAAAACAAAAGATGCAGGGCCTGTTTTATATACATGATTATTTTTTAAATCCCATTCTATTTCAAGGTCACCGCCATCAAGGTGAATCACAACCTTATTCTCACATTTTTTATTAAGACAGCCTGCAACAAGTGCTGCACAGGCTCCTGTGCCACATGCTAACGTCAGACCGGCACCTCTTTCCCATACTTTCATTATCAGTTCATCTTTTTTTACAACTTCAATAAACTCAACATTTGTTTTTTCAGGGAATCTCTCATGGTTTTCAATTCTCTGGCCCAGTTCTTTAACGTCAATGGATCGTATGTTGTCTACAAACACGACTGCATGGGGGTTCCCCATGGAAACAGCTGTAATTTCGAATGTCTCTTGGCCTTTATAAGGTTCATCAAGCACAAGGTTCTCTTTAACAGCCCTTTCCTTTTCACTAACAAAAGGTATTAAAGAAGTAGTCAGTATTGGTTCTCCCATATCAACCCTTACTAAATCCACCACACCTTTGTCATCCACAAAAACTTCCGGGATTATTGTACCGGCAAGCGTTTCAACTTTAAATTTCTTTTGAGATGTTATATTTTTCTCATATAAATACTTGGCAAAACATCTCATGCCGTTCCCGCACATTTCAGGCTGACTGCCATCAGAATTATATATGGTGCAGTTGAAATCATCTGTATCTGACTCAGTAATAGTTATAATACCATCCCCGCCCACTCCAAAATGCCTGGAACAGAGTTTTCTTGAGAGTTCAGGGAAATCAACCTGTTCACCAACAATCCCGTCACGATCATCTATAAAAATAAAATCATTTCCCAGGCCTTCCATCTTAGTAAAATTTATTTTCATTTGATTTCCTTGTATTATCAATCATGCAACGCATTAAGAATATCTTTGGCAAGGGCTTCAACCTGCCATTGCCTTATATCTTCAATACTTTCAAGTTCCTTGTTTGTCAAAGGATTTTTAACAGCAAGCTTTGTAATTAAAGCATTATTTATTAAAAAACCCTGTTCTAGCATGAGTTCTTCGCTTTTATCTTCCCTCATTTTTTTAAGCATTTTTATACGCCTGTGTTCTGTATCATTAAGCCTTAAAGATTTAGTTTTAGGGTATGAGGGCATCTTATTTTCATCTAGGACTAACGCTCTGCTGACAGCATCAACGCACAGCCGCCCATACATATCCATCTGTCTTTTACTTAATGCTCTTATTCTTTCCAGATGATTCAA
>Ga0307988_1002074_pt1 | contig 10367 bp, 9 predicted proteins | sample EllFjometagen183_FD_203166 | JGI IMG/M metagenome (GOLD analysis project Ga0307988, IMG submission 203166) | Marine microbial communities from Ellis Fjord, Antarctic Ocean - #183 | ecosystem: Environmental > Aquatic > Marine > Unclassified | place: Southern Ocean | collected 2014-10-08 | reverse complement strand
ACTTTTTTTAACACATCACCGTTTTTTAAACACATCCCCCGTTTTTTTCAGTTTCATTTTTTTTCATTTCCGGTTTTTTTCATTTACGACGCCATCTTTTTTACGCGGATGGCAACCCCAGCTCGTCGTCTATTTTTCCAAACACATCCCCGGGATCTATGGGATCCAGGCATTGATGTTTTTTGTCCGACGGGCATGTGCCTGAAAAACAGGGGGAGCATGGGGCGTCGTTTTTAACCACCCGGTCTTGTTGTCCGGCCCCATGATTTTTGATCCAGCTGGTGGGGCCAAAAAAACCGTACGCCGGGGCGCCGCCGGCGGAGACGATGTGCATGGGCGCCGAGTCGCTCCCGACCATGAATCGGGCCGTTTTTCCAAAAAGATACAGTTGCATGAGGGAAAAGACGTTGGTGGCGTCGATGCCCGCGGTCTTCGACAGGGAGGCGTTGAGTTCTCTGTCCTCGTCGCCTCCGACCCAGACGCACGTCATTCCCCGCTCTTCAATCATCAACGCGAGTTTTTTATAATGATCCTCCGGCCATCTTTTCGATTCCCACCCCTTGCTGCTTCCCGGATGAATGATGGCGTAGCCGTTGTCTGAAATCCCGCGCTCCGCCTTCCAGCGCTCGACCATCTCTTGATCCGCGTTGGAGGGCCACGCCTCAAAACCCGGAGTCGAAGGCGCCAGACCCGCCGACGCCAGGGTTTCGTCCAGACGGTTTACAACGTGCCGGGCTGTTTTTTGCGTGTATGGCTCCTTGGGATGAAAATGATAGACCCCGGCGGGCTGGGTTCCCACGCGAATATCGGCCCCTGAAAAGCGGGTCAGCCGCCGACTGATCCGGTTTCCCTGAAGATCGTAAACCGCGTGAAATTTATTTTTCCTCATCCACAAAATCCGGCCAAAAACGCTTTGGGCGGACAGCCATCGACTCCGGTCCAGCGCCACGGCGCTTAATCGGGGATGCCGGGCAAAAAAATCGATGAACAGGCCGCTGGTCAACAGCCAGACCTGGTCATTGGGATGATGGGCCAAAATCGCGTCCATGTGGGGCATGGAGATGAAGAGATCGCCGATGGCCGACATTTTTATGATTAAAATTTTTTTCATGGGTCTCGGTTTCATAGGTCTCGGTTTGCTTCTGTTTTATATTTTTTATGGCGTTAAAAACCGCGCCGCTATTTTTCCAATGATCATTTATGGGGACGTCCAACGCCTTTTTCACAGATTGATTTCTTTGAGTTTGGGCAAAATGTACCTTTAAGAACGCGCTTTGTCAATACGCTTTTCCACCCATTCACACCGGCCGGATCAAGACGCATGAAAACCGAATTCGTCATTTTTTTCAAATATTTTTTTTCAATGAAACAAAAAAAAATCCATTTGGGATTCGCCGTCCTTTCCCTTTGTCAATTCCGGTTGATTTTTTCGGAAATTTTTATTATCTTGCTCTAAATACTTTTGGCCCGTTAAAATTTTACCCGAAACCTTTTACTTGTCATTTCATATAAAGGACTCCAGTTAAAGACCGAATATGGAAAACCAGCGATTGAATATAGTCGTCATGCCCAACGGATCGTTGCGGCTTGAATACGAAAAGACCCCGGAGACGTTGCCGAAAAACGTCCAACGCATCCAAAAAGAAATTTATGCCCGGTTTCTGGATAAAAATGACCACTGGCTGTTTTTTTTAGGCTTTTGCGATAAAGCCATTTCGTTTTCCCCGTCGGTCCATCACTGGCGAAAATTTGCGTCGATGTTTGTTCAAAGACTGGTCAAAACCCCCGACCTTGAGGTTTTGCGCCACAGAGTCCGGGTCGATTCCCCGGACGACGGGTTTGACGCATTTCTGGAATCGGCCTTTCTCATGACCGGCTCCGAGTATCTTGACCCCGATGTCCTGATCAAAATCTGGTCTGACCTGACCGCTTTTTTTGCCCGTCAAATAAAGGCCCATGATGGGTCGGTGGAAGACTTTGTCAAAGCATACGCGCCGGATGTCCATTTGGCGGGCCGAATATTTTTCAATCTCGTGGAAAATAAAAAAAGCATTGAACACCCCTTTGCGTTTCTCGCCACCTATTCCACCCGCTTAAACAAACAGGGACAATCCAGACATCTCCCCTTGAAACGCGCTCTGGCCGAATACAAAAACAGAAACGACAAACTGCTTGAACTTCTCTCCACAGTTCACACCGCCGCGAAGCAGAGTCCCCTGATATCCGGCATGGTGGAGACCGGCGAGTTGTTTCACCCCTTGGGCTGGTCCGCGAAAGAGGCGTTGGTCTTTTTAAAAGAGATTCCGGTTTATGAAAAATCCGGCATACTCTGCAGGATTCCCAACTGGTGGAAAGCAGGAGCGTCCGGTGTGAGTCTGAATATCAAAATCGGGGATAAAAAACCTTCTCTTTTGGGAAAAGAGGCCCTTTTGGATTTTGACGCCAGTCTGTTGATCGGGGATTTGACGTTTACACAAAAAGAGGCCGAAAGACTTCTGGATGAGTCCGAAGGGCTGGCCTTCATTAAAAACAAATGGATCGCGGTGGATGAAAAAAGACTGCGCCTGACTCTGGACGCCTATGAAAAAGCGCAAAAGATGATCCACGACAGCGGCTTGAGCATCAACGACGCCATTCGCATGCATCTCAAACCGGGGCAGGCGCTTAAGCTAAAAGAAAAAGACATTGAGATCGGCGTCTCCAGCGGCGCGTGGTTTGCCTCCACCATAGAAAAACTGAAACATCCCGAGCTAACCCCTGAAACAAAGCCGGGAAAAGGGTTTAAGGCGACATTGAGGGGATACCAGCAAAGCGGTTTAAACTGGCTCTGTTTTTTAGACTCCCTTCAATTTGGCGCATGCCTGGCCGATGACATGGGGCTGGGAAAGACCGTTCAACTTCTGGCGTTTTTAAGCGCGAAAAAACCGCAAAAACCGGAGAAAGCCTCTCTGCTTGTGATTCCCGCCTCTTTGATCCCCAATTGGATCAGCGAGATAGAGCGTTTTTTTCCATCTCTAACCTATTTTGCGGCCCATCCGGCGGGTCATCTAAAAAAAGGCGCGCCGCCTGTGGCAACGGATTTCCCAGATGGCCTGGATCTGGTGATCACCACATACGCGCTGACTGAAAAATACGAATGGCTCAAATCGTATGCCTGGTCATATGTGATTTTAGACGAGGCCCAGATGATAAAAAACCCAGGCGCGAAACAGACCCGGGCCATCAAAAAGTTGCGCGCCCAAAACCGGATCATCATGACCGGTTCCCCCGTGGAAAACCGCATCGGCGATCTGTGGTCTCTGTTTGATTTTTTAAATCCGGGCCTTCTGGGCGACCGGAGTGAATTCTCGGCATTTTCAAAAACCCTGAAACACGACCCCAAGGGCTATTCCAGACTGCGTAAAGTCATCCGCCCGTACATATTGCGACGCCTTAAAACCGACCGATCCATCATCTCCGATCTTCCTGAAAAAGTGGAGCTGAAAAGCTACGCGTCCCTGAGTAAAAAGCAGATTGTTTTATACGAAAATATCGTGGGCGAGTTGGAAAGAAAGCTTGAGGAATCCGATGGAATTCAAAGAAAGGGATGGATACTCTCGTCTTTGATGAAGTTCAAACAGCTCTGCAATCACCCGGACCAGTATCTTGGCTCCGGCGAATACCTGGAGTCGGACAGCGGAAAGTTTACGCGCCTCCGGGAAATATGCGAGACCATCCATGAAAAAAGGGAGAATCTTCTGGTGTTCACCCAATTCAAAGAGATCACGGAACATATCGCCGCGTTTCTGGATAGTATATTCTCGCAAAAAGGGGCGATTTTGCACGGAAGCATGACCGTTCCCAAACGAAAAAAAATCATTGAGCGATTTCAAAGCGACGAGAGCTATGTCCCCTTTATGGTTTTGTCCTTGAAGGCCGGGGGAGTGGGCCTGAATTTGACACGGGCGAATCATGTCGTTCATTTCGACCGATGGTGGAATCCCGCCGTTGAAAACCAGGCCACGGACCGGGCGTTTCGAATCGGCCAGAAAAAAAATGTCATGGTTCATAAATTTATTACAAAAGGGACGGTTGAAGAGAAAATAGACCTGATGCTGGAGGAAAAATCCGTCATGTCTGAAAAAATTATCGCCCAAAGTGGCGAATCGCTGGTGACGGAAATGGATGACGACAAAATAATGGACATGTTTAAACTGCGGCTTTAACATTCGTATATAAAACAAGGAGCAATCATTCATATGGCTCGCCGAAGAATATGGCCCCGCTACGTGAGCGTGGCGGAAAAAAAAGAAAAGGCCCAAGAGAAGCTGAGAAAATTAAAGAAAAAAAACCCCGATATCGCTCCCGTGATCATCGACGGCAGGACCATCGCCAACACATGGTGGGGCAAAGAGTGGAATAAAAATTTGGAGCGTTACGCCGATTACGAAAACAGGATCGGCCGAGGGAGAAGCTATGTCCGGCATGGCGCCGTGCTGGATCTGTCCATCGGAAAAGGGGAAATACGCTCGCTGGTTCAAGGCGGCGATTTGAAACCATATTCGGTCGTCATCACAATCAAGGGATTGCCAAAACAGATATGGAAAAAGATCAAAGCCGCGTGTCAGGGAAAGACAAACTCGCTGCAAGCGCTTCTGGCGGGGGAGTTTCCCCAGGACATGGCCGAGATATTCACCGCAAAAGGGATCGGTCTGTTTCCGACTCCCGCTGAAATAAAATTCTCCTGCGATTGCCCGGATTGGGCGGATATGTGCAAACATGTCGCGGCCGCGCTTTACGGGACAGGGGCGCGGCTGGATGACGACCCAGGCCTTTTTTTCACTCTCAGAAATATTGACATGAATGACCTGATATCTGAAACCGTCAAAGAGACCCGCAAACAGTGGCTTGAAAAAGCCGATAAAAAAACCGACCGGGTCATCATGGACGATTCCAATTTGTCGGAGTTGTTCGGCATTGATATGGACGACGGCCTCGATTTCGACATCCCCGCCACAGAGCCTTTGGGAAAATCGGTGAAATCGTCCGGCCAAAAAAGAATCCAGAAGAAAACCCAGAAGAAAACCCAGGGGAAAACCGCGAAAAAGCCCGAGAAAAAACCCGAAAAGAAAAAAGCAAAAAAAACCGTCAAAAAGACAGAAAGAAGCGCCAAACCAGAAAAAAACAAACCATCAGCGACACGAAAACAGGCGGGGAAAAATAAAAAACCGGTCCAGAAACCGACTCCTGAAAAAAAGACGGCGCCGGGCAAAAAGACAGCGCCGGGCAAAAAACCGACGCCTGCCGCAAAAACGACTCTTGGCAAAAAGACGGCGTCTCCTCTCACTGAGAAAAACAAACCGGCCAAAACGTCCAAAACAGCCATCGACGCTGTTTACGACGCTGTGAAAAAAAATAAAAAAGGGATCACCCTGCCGGAGTTGCAGGCAAAAACAGGCTTTGAAAAAGTAAAAATTTACAACATCATCCACCGCTTGAAAAAGCAGAATAAAATAAAGAATTTTTCGCGGGGAGTCTATGTGGAAAAAATTTAGTCCCGCGCAACGCCAATCTGTTAAAAAACAGACGCGCCATGTCACACATAGCGCGTCTGTTCATTTCACTGATGGATGAACGATCACCCAAAAAGGGTCATCCCGGCAAAATCTTGCCCGGCCCAGCGAATCATAGCGAATCATAGCGAATCATAGCGAATCATTTGGTTAACTTTTTTTTCTTGAATTATTCTTGATTTTTTCTACCATAGATTCAGGCATCTGATTGATATCAACCAAAACAAATTGCAACCCTCCGTTGTTCAGCTTGCTTACCTTCACGCCACTAAGGTTAGCGTTCACCAATTCTGGAGCAATATCGTAGGCATCTCCGCTAATAAAATCTACGGCTATGCCAATGATTCCGCCAAAAAGAAGGTTGCCCCACAACCAACCATCAAGGGATTGGGTAAGCATAATATCGATGGGCTGATAACCTTCTTTTTCTATATGTAATTTAAAATCGCCTTTTCCCCTCGGAACCATAATGGTCGCAGGGCTTGTGTATGTGGCGCCGTTAACAATGACTGTGGCCCCGGATGGTGTGCTATAAACCGGAACGTTAACCATATCACCATTCATAATGGTGGCGCATCCGCAGAATAACAACGCCACAACTAAAAAACCCATTGCATTTTTTCTCATTTCTTCTCCTTTAAATTTAATACGATTCATCATCCAGCATAAACATCAGTTCCATGACTTTTCAGCTTAATTTGAGGAATGGACTCCACCTGAATCCATCCAAAAAAAGGCTCAGCGTCACGAGGTGATCAAATCAAATGCGTTCCCATCACACTCAGGGTTTACATATCAGAAATTTTTCATGGGGCGCTCTTTTTGGCCTGTCCCAAAACAGACATGACCGTCGCCACCATGGATGAAATATCCCCCATATTCGCGGGGATGATCATGGTGTTGTTCTCTTTTGCCAATTTTCCAAATTCCGCGATATACTTTTCCGCCACTCTCAAGTTTGCGGCGGTTTCCCCTCCATCCAAATTCAAAGATTCAGCCACTTTTCTGATCCCCTCCGCCGTGGCCTGGGCCACCAGCTCAATCTCCTGGGCCTGGCCTCCAGCCTCATTGATCCGTTTCTGCTGTTCGCCTTCCGACACGGCGATGGCCTCTTTTTTTAACCCTTCGGCGCGGTTGATTCGCGACTGTCTTTCTCCTTCAGATGTCGCGATGGCGGCTCGTTTTTCCCGCTCGGCTCTCATCTGTTTTTCCATGGCTTCCATCACGCTTTGGGGAGGCGTGATATCTTTTATTTCGTAACGCAACACTTTAACGCCCCAATTTTGCGACGCCTCATCAATGGCGGCGACCACTTGCTGATTCAAGCTGTCGCGCTCTTCAAATGTTCTGTCCAGCTCAATTTTGCCAATGACGGATCGAAGGGACGTTTGGGCCAGCTGGCCCGCCGCAAATTTATAATCGTCAATGCCGTAGGCGGAAAGTTTGCTGTCGATCACTTGAATATACATAATGCCATCCACAGACACGGTGACATTATCCGTGGTGATGCAGTCCTGAGAGGGGACTTCCATGACCTCTTCTTTTAGGGAACGTTTGTAAGCGACATTGTCAATAAAGGGAACCAGGATATGGAAACCGGCTTCCAATGATTTTAGGTACTTGCCGAGTCGCTCCACAACAAACTCGGATCTTTGAGGAACAATGACCGCGGTTTTGACCAACAAAACGATAATAATCACAGCCAGCACGACCAACACAATAATAGATTCGCTCATGTTTTATCTCTTTCCTTATAAAGGTTTAACCTCGACAGTCAGCCCATCTTCCGACTTCTGACTTGTTATTAAAACGGATTGTCCTTTTTCAATGCTTGTCTCTGAAACCGCCCTCCAAAAACTTCCCATGGCCTTGATTTCCCCAGGCCTGCCCGGCGCGATGGCCTGGGTCACCAAGGCTGTTTTCCCAATTTTCGAGTCGGCATAGCGATCGTCGATGTCATCCTGGGTGGTTCCTTTAAATGTTTTTATGCTGTATTTGCGCAAACAAAAAAGAAGCGTCAGAGAGGAAAAAAGAAAAACGGCCAACTGGATCGATAAGTCAATGTCCATGATCCAAACCGTTAATCCAGCGATCCAGGCCCCTGCGGTGAAAAAAATCAAAATGAACCCGGGAAGAAACAACTCGGCGATTAAAAGCGCCACGCCCACAAAAAACCATATGATCGAAGGTGAAAAATTCATTGTTTTGCCAATTTTGTTGTTAATGGACAAGGATTTTGCCCATGAGTTTATCGCGCCGATATTGGATTCGCCAAAGACCATGCCAAAAACCATGATACTGCGCTGTTCATGAACTGGACATGCAAAATCTAACACCAACTCAACGCGCTGTAAACAAAAAATATTTGAACGGCTCGCATCGGTTGTTCCATCACGGTCGCTAAAATTTTACGCGCGGCGCGGGCCATTTTTTCAGCGCGATGATTCAGCGCGATGATTCAGCGCGATGATTCAGCGCGATGATTCCAGAGTCAAAAAAAACAGCCCAACATATCCTCACAGAAATAACCAGGCCGGTAAACCAGATCAGTAAAATAGACCGGTAAACCAGATCAGTAAAATAGACCGGTAAACCAGACCAGTAAACCAGATCAATAAACCAGGTCAGTAAAATAGCCCGGTAAAATAAATCGACGCGCCCGCCCGCCTCCAGGCCACCCGACATGCCATGCCATCCCATCCCATCCCCATGTTTTTCCCAAACGATTTTTTTTCAACCGAGGCTGTTTTTCAACTGGAAATATTTTCAACCGGAAATGTTTTCAACCGGAAATGTTTTCAACCGGAAATGTTTTCAACCGGAAATGTTTTCAACCGGAAATGTTTTCAACCGGAAATGTTTTCAACCGGAAATGTTTTCAACCGGGGGATATTTTCCCCACCGGCGCCATGTAAATGACGAATTCATCCGTCCCGTCAACGCCGGTCAACCGGTCCATTTTTTCCTGATCAAACGCCCCGATGGCGCAGGTTCCCGAATCAATGGCTTCGCATGCCAAGTATAAATTCTGGCACACATGCCCCGCGTCCATGGCGATGACCCGATGGGCCGCCATCTCATATCGCCATTCCATGCGGTATGGAATGGTCGTCCAGACAAAAACCGCCGCCGACCTCCCGATGAATGACTGGCCAAAGGAGGCGTCGGTTATTTTTTCAGCCAGACCCTCTGGAGAGCCTTGAAAAACAAGGCTGTGGCCGACGGGCAGGTATCTGTAAATCCCCTCGCTCAATCCCTCCACATTGAAAATCACCAGATAGGTTTCAAATGAATGGCGGCATCCCGCGGACGGAACCGTCCTCAGGGCGTGCCCGGCGTCCATCCGGCGGCGTACTCCCTGGGTGGCCCAAAGCAGAAAAGACAATTCATCCAGCTGGATGGTATGCCCGCTGTATATGCGCCGACTTTCCCTGCTTTCAATGGCGGAACAGACCGTGACGTCTTTAACGGAGGCCCATTCCTCTTTTTTCGGCAAAGGGATGATGGTCTGATCCGGCGAGCGCCCCTTTTCAAGGTCGGGCGCCTTAATCCCCCGACTCTGATCCGTTTGGGAAAAATCGATGGTTTTTCGGATGCTGTCTTTTAAAAAATATCGTTGGTTTTGCATGGCGTCATCGGTCATGAATAGTCCCCCCTTTTGTTTTTTGTCGCGTTTCCCCCACGCATTTCCCACGGGCCACCGCGCGATGGAAAAGTTCCTTGAATTTTATGAAAATAAATATTACCATGCCGCCTCCTTTAAGGGCAACATGTTCATTGTTATTTTTTTTTAAAATAGCGATTTTACCCGAAAAAAAAATTCACCGCCGCACTCACAGGAGCAAAATCATGCTTCTCAGCCAAATCGGAATTGAAAAATCTTTAACGGCCATTGAATCCGTTCATCATGTGGACAAAGAGATCACGTTTGACCACTTAAAGAAAAAAGCTCCGTTTTCAGTCTGTTCTCACGGCCCGACCCCATTAACGGCCTTAATTTTTTATTATCACACATTTTTCCCACCAATTTTCTATCGTTTAAATGCAGAATTAGAATTCTGATATGAATAAATCGACAGCTCAGCAAGTGATCAAAGAGGAAATCGACCGATGATAAACGAAATCTATATCGACAATTTTCGATGTTTGACAAATTTTCGGATCAAGCCGGGGAACTTTCAACTCTGGCTTGGAAACAATGGTTCAGGCAAAACTTCCGTACTGGATGCATTGCGTTGCGTTAAACGCCTGATGAACGGAGAAAATGTAGAGGATATTTTCAATAAAAACAGCCTGACAGACTGGGATAAAAGGCGAGATCAAACGATAGGGTTCTCCCTGCTGATAGACGGAGAGGTGTACAAATACGAATTGACCATTGAATATGCGGCTCAGGCGGATAAACAACGCATTAAACGAGAAGAATTAATTTGGAAAGATTCGACATTCTTCTTGTTCGATGGGCAGGAGGCGCATCTCTACCGTATCCATTGGAATACGGGAAAAATAGAAAAGGGCGCTGTTTTTCCTGCGAATTGGCGTCGTTCAGCGATTCCGACAATTGCGCAACGTGAAGACAACGCGCCTTTAATCCGCTTCAGAGAAGAAATTGAAAACATCCTGCTGATTCATCCAGTTCCATTGGTCGTTAAAGACGCCGCCACATCCGAGTCACGCAATCTATCCGAACATGCTGAAAATTTTGCCCAGTGGTACCGCCATCTCCTACAGGAACAACCCTCCATTGGCTACAAAGCCAAACGACTCTTGGAGGACGTTCTCCCAGGTTTCGAAATGTTGAGTCTCAGAGAAACC
>Ga0307988_1002071_pt1 | contig 10372 bp, 12 predicted proteins | sample EllFjometagen183_FD_203166 | JGI IMG/M metagenome (GOLD analysis project Ga0307988, IMG submission 203166) | Marine microbial communities from Ellis Fjord, Antarctic Ocean - #183 | ecosystem: Environmental > Aquatic > Marine > Unclassified | place: Southern Ocean | collected 2014-10-08 | reverse complement strand
CTTTTTTCAAAAAATGCTTTGTTTTAAAAAAACATATTATATCTTTGACCGACCGTTCAATCAATATAAACATGATTATGGCACCACGAACATCAGAACAATTTGGAAAGATAAGACAAGAAAAGATAGAAATAATCATGGAAGCTTCATTAGAATTATTTGCAGAAAGTGGCTACCATAGTACTTCCATAAGTCAGATTGCTAAAAAAGCTGGCATTTCAAAAGGATTAATTTACAACTATTTTGAAAGCAAAAAAGATTTATTAGATGGTCTTATTTCACACGGTTTCGAAGCTATTTTCGAAAGTTTTGACTTAAACCGCGATGGAGTTTTAAGCGAAGATGAATTTATTCATTTCATAAAACAAAACTTCAAACTTCTTCGAGAAAACATGAAACACTGGAAACTTTTCTTTTCGTTAATGCTTCAACCACAAATTGCTGACACATTCTCGAAGGACTACGAAAAAATGGGTGCACCAATGTTTCAAATGATATTCAATTTTATAAAATCGCAAGGTAGTAAAGATCCCAAAGGCGATTTAATGGCAATTAGCGCAATGCTGGAAGGTGCATTTCTATATTGTGTTGTTGCGCCTGATATTTTCCCAATGGAAATTATGGAAGAAAAAATTATAAATGCAAGTTTCAAAATTATTAAAGGATGATGAAGAAAGTTTGCAGTTTGCAGTCCCATTTGCAGTATGGAAATTACAAGAATTAATAACATAAAAACGATAAAATGAAATCCAAGATTCTAACATTAATTTTACTATTAACCGCTACTTGGGGAAATGCTCAGGATATTAAAGAAATAATCAGGCAAGCCGATGAAAAATTTCGTGGCAGCTCAAGTCAGGGAACAATGACTATGATTATTGAGCGCCCAAATTGGAGTCGGACAGTAACCATGAAAAACTGGACTATGGGAAACGACTTCTCGTTAATTTATATTACTGCTCCTGCAAAAGAAAAAGGTCAGGTTTTTCTGAAACGTCACAAAGAAATGTGGAATTGGGTACCAAACATCGAGCGAATGATAAAAATTCCACCTTCGATGATGATGCAATCGTGGATGGGATCGGATTTCAACAACGACGACCTCGTTAAAGAATCGTCGCTTGCAAAAGATTACACACACAAACTTTTGGGTGAAGACGAAATTCAGGGATTTGAATGTTATAAAATTGAATTAATACCATTGGATGATGCACCTGTTGTTTGGGGAAAAGTAATTATGTGGATATCGAAAAAAGAATTGCATTGGCTGCAAGCTGAATATTTCGATGAAGATAGTTATTTGGTAAACACCGAAATTCTAACCGATGTTAAAAAAATGGACGACCGTGTTATGCCTACCCGAATGGAAATGATTCCGGCTGACGATGAAGGAAACAAAACTGTACTTATTTTCGAATCTATGAAATTCAATGTAAAAATGGATGAATCGTTCTTCTCGCAACAAAATATGAAAAGGATTAGATAAGGGCTGAACTTTGAAGGACTGAAGGATTGAAAAAACTAAATTCAGAAATTATAAAAAATCGGAAAGATTTGTAATGGAATTAAATGATAAAATAAAGTTTAGGGAAGAAATGAAACTGCGCTTGAGAAAGTTTGTCCTTGAATTAATCAAATTGTGTCAGGAAATTCCCTATTCAAAAGAATCCAATATTATAACAAAGCAACTTTTACGTTCGGGAAGTTCGGTTTATGCAAATTACAGAGCTGCAAACAGAGCCCGTTCAAAAGCGGAATTTTTTAGCAAATTAAGTATTGTTGTTGAGGAAGCAGATGAAACAGAAATGTGGCTCGATATTCTCATTCATTCAGATATTAGTAATAATCCAGAAACAATCCGACTTCATAAAGAAAGTTTTGAAATTCTAAAAATTATGGCATCAGCCAGAAAAAGCACAAAATTATGAAATCAAAAAATCATACTTTCAATCCACCAGTCCTTCAATTCTTCTGTCCTTCAGTCCACCAACAAATCAGTATTTCAGTCCTTCTACAAATCAGTAATTAAGTCCATCAACAAATCAGTCCTTCAGTCCATCAATAAATCAGTCAGTAAATTATGAATACAAACTTAAAACTCGCATGGCGCAACCTTTGGAGAAACCGGCGGCGGACAATAATCGCCATTTCTTCAATTGTTTTTAGCGTGTTGCTGGCCTCGTGGATGCGTTCAATGCAGGAAGGTTCCTACGACAGCATGATTGAAAATTCAGTAAAATTCTATTCTGGGTATTTACAAGTTCAAGACACAGCCTTTTGGGACGAACGTACACTGGAAAATAGTTTTGAAGCAAGTTCAGAATTAAAAGATAAAATCGAAAAGATTGAAGATGTTACACTGGTTTCGAACCGTGTAGAATCTTTTGCATTGGCAGCCAATCATTTTAAAAGCAAACCAGCCATTGTAATGGGAATCGAACCCGAAGCAGAGAACCAGATTACCAACATCTCAAAGAAAATAAATTCCGGTATCTTCTTAAAAAAAGGAGACAAGGGTGCAGTTCTTGGCAAAGAATTAGCTGAATATTTAAATCTTGAAGTTGGCGATACTTTGGTTATGATTAGTCAGGGTTACCACGGAATTAGTGCAAGCGGACTTTTCAAAATTAAAGGTATTATTAAACACCCAAATGCTGAATTCGATAAACGAATGGTTTATCTGGATATTGAAACTGCGCGCGATTTTTATTCGGCATACGGTTTATCAACTTCGTTAGTTGTAATGACCGGCGACCACTATCAGGTAAAACATCTGAAAAAAGCAATTGCAAAACTACTTCCCGAAAATAACCGGGTTATGACTTGGGTTGACATGCAACCCGAACTTCAACAATTAATTGAAAGCGACCGCGGAGGTGGAATAATTATGCTTGGAATTTTATACATGATTATTGCGTTTGGAATGTTTAGCGTTGTACTAATGATGGTAAAAGAGCGCAGCCGCGAGTTTGGCGTTGTACACGCCGTTGGAATGCAAAAAGGTAAACTTTCGATTATTATGTTTTTCGAAACTATTTTTATTGGATTAATCGGATGTATAATCGGGCTGGCAATCAGTTATGTATTTTGTTACTATTTTTATTTGAATCCGATTCCATTAAGCGAAGAAATGGCCTCGGCAATGATACAATATGGAATGGAGCCATTTATGTTTTTCTCAATGAAATCGTCACTGTTTTATAATCAAATGATATTGGTTTTTATCATCAGTGTTTTCATTTCCATCTTCCCTATTTATAATATTAGCCGTTTAAAAATTACTAAAGCAATGCGGAGTTGAAGAAAAGAATAGTCGCAGTTTTCAGGTTCAGAAAAGGACTGAAGAATTGAAGGATTGACTGAATGATTATTGATACAACACTTTGACTGAAACACAAAACTTGAAACTTGAAACTAAAAAATTAAAATTATGATATGGTCAATAGCATGGCGAAACGTTTGGAGAAATAAAGTGCGCAGCATTGTAATGATTGTTGCAATCGCACTTGGCCTTTTCGCCGGAGTATTTACAATGGCTTTTATGCAGGGTACAGTCGATGCTCGGGTTGAATCGGCAACCAAATCGGAATTGGCACATTTACAAATTCATGCACCGCGTTTTTCTGAAAACAACGAATCTTCGTTTTATATTTCGAACAGCAATAAAATGGTTCAGGAAATTGAAAATCTCGACTCGGTAAAAGCTGCCAGTGCAAGATTAATTGCTGAAGCATTTATAACCGCAGCACACGGAACCGGCGGAGGTAAATTACTTGGGATTGATATTGAAAAAGAAAGAAATGTTACGGATATCTGGGAACATGTTATCGACGGAACTTATTTGGAAAAAACCAGTAGAATGCCCCCCGTTTTAATTGGTGAAAAACTGGCAAAAAAACTGAAGCTAAAAATTGGTTCAAAAATAAATGTACAAATGGTTGATTTATCGGGCGATTTGTCGGCAAAAGGATACCGTGTAAGTGGCATTTATAAAACGGTAAATACCACTTTCGATGAAACAAATCTTTTTGTTCGTTACCACGATTTGCAAACTCAATTGGGTATCGAAGTAAACGCAGCTCACGAAATTGCAATTGCAGTTGACAAAGGCGACGAAGCAGTTTTGGTAAAATCATCCATTCAAAATATAGTTGGAGAAAATGTGGTTCAAACCTGGAAAGAGTTAAGTCCCGAAATGTCGCTGTTAACCGATTCAATGGATCAATACATGTACATTTTTATTCTTATTATTTTGCTCGGATTGTGTTTCGGCATCATAAATACAATGTTGATGGCAGTTTTGGAACGGGTAAAAGAAATTGGGATGTTAATGGCGGTTGGAATGAATAAAAGAAGAATATTCAGGATGATAATGTTAGAATCGGTAATGCTCACTATTACCGGCGGTTTTTTTGGGATTCTAATTGGTTCAGGAATTACCAAATTTTTTGAAACAACTCCCATAGATGTTTCCATGTTTTCGGCAGGATTGGAAAAAATGGGTTTTGCAACACAAATCTATACTTCGCTGCAATCCGAAACATTGATAACAATTTCGATACTTGTGATTATTACCGGGCTTTTGTCTGCTATATATCCCGCGAGGAAGGCACTGAAACTAAATCCGGCGGAGGCAACGAGAACGGATTAAAAATACATGAAAAAGTTGTATGCAATGGAAAGATATATTAGAATAATTAACAGTACCCCCCGTTTCGGAAACGTCACGGTCGTACCGTGCCACTTTCCTCAAACTGTCCCCCTTAATTAAGGGGGACAGTTTGAGCCACAAGACCGCTTGACGGGCTGAGGCAAAAAACAGGGGGTTTATCAAACAATAAAATAAAAAACTACATAAAAATGAAAATCATAGAAATTAAAAACTTACACAAAATTTACAACAGCGATTCAGTTTCGGTACACGCAGTAAATGGCGTTGACTTGACATTCGAAGAAGGTGAATTTTCTGCAATTGTTGGACCATCGGGTTCTGGTAAAACAACATTACTAAATCTTATTGGTGGGTTAGACGATGCAACTGAAGGTTCGGTAACTATCGACAATGTAGAAATAGAAAAACTTTCAGCACGAAAACTTACCGATTTCAGAATGAAAAATATTGGATTCGTTTTTCAGGCATACAATTTAATTCCGGTGTTAACAGCCAAAGAAAATGTAGAATTTATTATGCATTTACAAGGAAGTAACAAAGCCGACCGAAATACACGAACCTCAGAATTGCTAGAAGCTGTTGGATTGGGCGGAATGGAAAATCGCCGTCCTTCGAAACTTTCGGGTGGACAGCAACAAAGAGTTGCGGTTGCACGTGCTTTGGCATCGAAACCAAAATTTGTTTTAGCCGACGAACCCACAGCAAATCTCGATTCAAAATCGACAGAAAATTTGCTCGATATTATGGAACAGCTAAATAAAGAGGAAAAAATAACGTTTATATTTTCAACACACGACCAACGGGTTGTAAATAAAGCCCGCCGTGTAATTACCATCGAAGACGGGAAAATTATTAGTGATGTAAAAAAATAGTAACAATTAATGAGTGAAAACCACACACCAGTAAGTAGAGCACGAAAACTAAGAAAAAATATGACTCTGGAAGAAAAGGTGCTGTGGCAAAAATTAAGAGGAAGAAAATTTCATGGAATTAAATTTCTAAGACAGCACCCTATTGTTTATGACCAAATTAATGGTAAGCCTCTTTTTTTTATTCCCGATTTTTACTGTTCTGAAAAGAAAATTGTTATTGAAATCGATGGCAAGATTCATGAATTTCAAAAAGAAAAAGATAATATTCGAGAAAAAATATTAAAAAATATGGGATTGCAAATACTTAGATTTAAAAATGAAGAGGTAAAAAATATTGCAGATGTTTTAATACGTATTGAAATTTTCATTTTCAACTAATTAGGAATACTCACCCTGATTGCGTCTGCGACACAATCGTCCCTCTCTACTTGTAGAGAGGGAATGAGGGAGAGTAAAAAAAATAGCAATGAAAACAGGGATAACTTTGTTGTTGATTTTTGTAATTCAGTTTGCAAACTGTACTGAATTAAATTATTCAAAAGAATTTAATATTGACAGTGATTTGCTGAATTTAAATACAGCAGCAAATGCAAGCTACCTCTCTACTCTCGAAAAAGAAGTTATTTTCGAAATAAACTTATTACGGTCTAACCCGGCAAAATATGCCAGCAATTACATTGAACCTCTGGCAAATAATTATAATAGCAGAATGCTTTATTACCCGGGCGATAAACCATTAAAAACACGCGAAGGAGTTCGTGCTTTGCATGAATGTGTTCGCGTTTTAAAAAGAGCACAAAAATTATCACTGGTATATCCCAGTAAAGGATTAACTAAAGCTGCAGAAGATCATGTAAAAGATCAATCAAAATCAGGCAGAACCGGACATCAGGGAAGCGACCGCTCAAATATAAAACAGAGAATCGAACGATATGGCAGCTGGAATGTGCGCATCGCCGAGAACATTGCGTACGGTGGATTTTCGGCGCGCCAGATTGTAATTTATTTATTAATCGACGATGGAATTCGTAATCGTGGACATCGCTTAACTTTTTTGCATCCCGATTACAAAACGGTTGGTGTGGCTGTTGGTTCTCATCCTGGCTACAAAAGTATGTGGGTTATGGATTTTGCTGGTTCGTTTACTGAAAATTAGATTTTATTGTTTGATATAATTTTTGATAAGCTTGTCTCTTGGTTCTTGATTCTAATTTGTAAAACATGAAAAAAACTATACTTCTAATCTCAATTCTCTTTTTTGTTTTGAATGCAAATTCTCAATTAAAAAACTGGTCGTTTAATGGCTATATAAAAGATTTGGGAATGTATTATAATCCCGAAATTCCAATTCCGGGAATTGAATCAAATTATTTGGCTACAAATATTATTCACAATCGTTTAAATTTCAAGTGGTTTGCATCAAACGAATTCACATTTGTTTTAGAAGCCCGAAACCGTATTTTTTTCGGACAAATGATTCGCGAATTTCCGGAATATGAACAAACCGTTGATATCGACCATGGTTATTTCGATCTTTCGGAAACAGTATTTTCAGGAAAAGGAATTTTTATGCACTCGATTATCGACCGTGCATATTTAGATTATACAAAAGGAAATTGGCAAATTCGGCTTGGACGACAACGTATTAATTGGGGAATAAATCTGGTCTGGAATCCGAACGATATTTTCAATAGTTTTTCGTACTTCGATTTTGATTATGAAGAACGCCCCGGAACCGATGCCGTGAAAATTCAATATTATACGAGTGTTACCTCATCAGCCGAATTGGTTTATAAAATAGGCCGAACCAACGATGAAACGGCAATTGCAGGAAAGTACCAGTTTTCGAAATTCAATTACGACTTTCAATTTTTAGGCGGCTGGGTAGGAAAAGATTATGTAATTGGAGGTGGCTGGGCCGGCGATATTAAAGGAGGTGGTTTTCGTGGTGAAGCATCCTATTTTATTCCTCGCAAAAATGACAACGAAAGTATAGAAGCTTTTGTAGCATCCGTTTCAGGCGATTACTCGTTTAAAAACAGTTTGTATTTGCATGGTGGAGTTTTATTTAATAGTCATGGTGCAAAAGGCAAAGCCGGAGGACGAAGCTTTTTCGACCAGAATCTTTCGGCAAAAATGCTTTCCTTAGCTATGTATAATTTATTCGGTCAATTCTCATTTCCAATCACACCAATTTTTTCAGCTAATTTTTCAGGAATGCTTAATCCATCGGATGGTTCTTCTTTCTTTAGCCCGGCATTTACTTATTCGTTAGGAAACAATTTGGAGTTAATGGTAAACGGTCAACTCTTTTTTGGTGAAGAAGAAACAGAATATGGCGATTATGGGAAAGCTGTTTTTGTCCGAATTAAGTGGGCGTTTTAGGAAGAAAAGCAGGAATGCAGGAATCTAAAAAAGCCACTTCAAAAAATTGAAAGCGACTTTTTTCTTTACTTAGGACTAATTACTATGTACTAATTTTTATTCTTATCCAACAAAAGAATATCTCTGATTACGACTTCCGAAATGTATTGTTTTTCGCCATTTTTATCGTCGTACGAACGGTTGGTAATTTTTCCTTCGACAGCGATCTCAGAACCTTTTTTCACATAACTTTCTATAACCTCGGCTTGTTTTCCCCAGGCAACCAAACGGTGCCAAGTTGTTTCACTTTGTTTTTCACCGTTACTGTCGCGGTAAATTTCGTTGGTTGCTATACTAAAATTAGCAACTGTTTTTCCGCTGTCCAACTTTCTCACTTTTGGGTCGTCGCCCAAGTGGCCGATAAGCCTGACACTGTTCCTTAAAGCATTCATAATAATTAATTTTAATGTTAATAAATTTGGGATCTGTTTTCTTCCAGACTCCTTTAACGAAATTGATGATTCAAAGGTAGAACAGCGACCAAAGCTTATCCGGTTATTAAGTATTTGTAATCGACAATAAACGTTTGTAAGCGTTTACAAACGGATATAATTTTGTATATTAGTGAATTGTCAATTAACATAATCCTTAAGGTTATTTTTAAGGTTATATTTACATAATAGTTGTGTGTCAGCTAAAAAGACTGCGAAAGGTAATTTTATATGAGAAATTTATCCATTTTGTAATAAACCCATCACTTACTATCGTCTTATTTGGTAAAACAATAATATATGGAAAAAGAATTCACAGAGTTATTGTACCGAAATCAAGGTATTGTTCACAAGATTTGCAACCTGTATTTTAGGAATCGTAGCCATAAAGACGATTATCGACAAGAGTTAATAATTCAGTTATGGAAAGCGTATCCAAAATTCAGTAACAAGTCAAAATTCTCTACTTGGATGTACCGAGTTTGTCTGAATGCTGCTATTGATATTCTCAGAAAAGAGAAAACTCAACCAAAGTTTACAGAATACGATACGACTTTGGGTACAATAACTGACCACAAAAAAGAAACTTCAGATAATCAAGAGAAGTTGCACCAAGCTATCAGTCGGTTAACCGATATTGATAAAGCAATAATAACCTTGTATCTCGATGAGTACAGTTATAAAGAAATTGCAGAAATAGTGGGTATGTCAGAAACAAATACCGGGGTTAAAATCAATAGAATTAAGTCGCAAATTTTAAAAACAATACAAAATGGAAACTAAAGATTTGAAAAATATATGGAATGCACTTGCAGATAATCAATTAGTTGATGAGAAGCTTGCAAAGGAGAATATTACAGAGATTATATCTAAAAAAGGGAAAGGGTTGTTTTCAAAAATGACAAAGAAAACAATATTCGATTACTGGTTATATCTAATTGGGTTAATTGCTGTCCCTTTGGCAACTACAATGGTTCATTTGAATTTGATGAAACCTCTGCCAACTATTCAAGCGTATGTCGGTATTGTTTTCGTGGAGCTTTATCTCATTTATATGTTTATAAATGCACGTAGAAAACTAAACTTCATAGAATCTTCAAATAACTCATTATCAATTAAGGAAAGCTTGGTTGAAATGCAAAAAAAGCTAAAAAAAGCAATAAACAGAGAATACAGATTAGGAGTGTTTTTTGGAATAGGAATAATCTTGCTTACCATTATTCAATTGGTAATTACGGGAGGTGGTCTTTCAAACATTGATTTTACATCCTTCCCGACAATGATAGCTGTATTGCTAATTGCAACGCCGTTTATTCTGCCAATGCTTTTACGATATGAGTTTAAGCTACGTTATTCCAGAATAACCAAAGATATTAAACAAACTATAAACGAATTAGAAGAAATTTAATGTATCAAAGAGATTTTATAATGAGAATGGTTGAGATGCTTGCCGAATTAGTGGCAGGCATTCTCCGTTTGATAAATAAAGGTGAATTTGAGAAGGCTACGCTGTCAATTGACAATGCGTATCGTGATTTGCTAAAAGAAGATGCAGCTTTCTTTACAAGTATCCCTTTAGATAAATTAACTGACGTTTTGATTGCTGAGCACAACTATACAGATGGTCATCTTGAAATTTTATCTGAATTATTTTACACTCAAGCAGAATTATTATTAGCTCAAAGTAAGCTTGGTGAAAGTATCAATTTCTATAAAAAAGCATTGAAATTGTTTAACTTTGTAATCAAGAAATCAGGAACTTTTTCTATTGATAAACAATCAAAGATACAATACATAGAGAATAGAATTGCCGAATTTAATATTGATAATACGACAAAGAATGAATAAAGCCGAACACACAATCGAATAGCCCGCCCCGCTAGCAATCACTAGCAGGGAGAGGCTTTCACACCACCGTACGTACGGGTCTCGTATACGGCGGTTCGTTAAATTGTGGGGAAACGTAATGAACC
>Ga0307988_1002069_pt1 | contig 10375 bp, 15 predicted proteins | sample EllFjometagen183_FD_203166 | JGI IMG/M metagenome (GOLD analysis project Ga0307988, IMG submission 203166) | Marine microbial communities from Ellis Fjord, Antarctic Ocean - #183 | ecosystem: Environmental > Aquatic > Marine > Unclassified | place: Southern Ocean | collected 2014-10-08 | reverse complement strand
AAAAAAGATAAAACAGGAATTAGATGGAGAAAGAAATACAGCTGAAAAAATTGATTCATTTAAAGGAAAAGACTGCAAAATATTTCATGACTTTCCAATAGAGTACGGAAACATTGATCACATTGTCATTAATATTTGCGGGATATTTACTATTGAAACTAAAACAGTTAGAAAAGCAGCAGGTAAAAATAACAGAATAGTTTATGATGGTAAAAATATTAAATTTAAATCTGGTAAATATATAAATTATCCCATTGAACAGGCAAGGTCCGAAGCCAAATGCTTAAGAGAACTTCTTTCTGACAATATAGAAAATTTTCATTATTTTGTTCAACCAATAGTAGTTTACCCTGCATGGTATGTTAAAGGTACACATAAAATCAATAAAGATAATCATAAGGTATGGGTAATAACTGAAAAATACCTTGATGGACTAATAAATAATGAGAGACAGAAATTAGGGAAAGAGGATGTTAAACAAATAAGCAATATTTTAGAAAGCCTGAATCCGTGAGATAATTTTCTTTAATATAAAATATCTTGTACAATCATTTTATTGTGTTATGAAATATCAAAGGTTTTCTACTTAGGAAAATATCAAAATAAAGTATATCTATTGCTTAAACCAATAATACTACATACTACATACTACATAAAACAGTTAGACAATAAATTATCAAGAAAATCAGCTTTCTAAAAATCCTATTCAACCAACCTTGTTAATCTAAGAAGTTTTCCAATCCATAATAGAGTTTTTTCTTTTCAAGTACTTTATGGCAGGCAATAAGAATTCCCTTTTTAAAAGACTCTCTGCTAGTAGTATCTGCTCTAATACTTAATAACTCACCGTTATTTCCAAATATGACTTCCTGGTGAGCCAAAAATCCAGGCAATCTTACAGAATGAATAGGAATATTTTTATACTCTCCACCTAATGATCCTTTTACAGTTTCAACACCTCTGTCTCTTTTTTCAAGTCCATTTTCTGAAATGAGTTCAGCGGTTCTAATTGCAGTTCCGGATGGAGCATCCTGTTTTTGATCATGATGATATTCCATTATTTCTACACTCTTTAAATATTTTGCAGCTTCTTTAGCAAATTTCATCATTAATACAGCAGTTAAAGTAAAATTGGGTACAATAATTCCCCCCACTCCAGCTTTATCACACATACCTCTTAATATATCAACTTCTTTTTCAGCTAGCCCACTTGTTCCAATAACAGGATATGCCCCACATTCTATTATTGTTTTTGTATTTTGATAGACAGTTGATGCTAATGTAAAATCTAAAACTATACTTGGTTTCAACTCAATAATTTTATTTTTTAAATTATCTTCTTTATCGCATAGAGCTACTATTTTGAATGAATTATCACTAGCAATAGCTATTTGAGATAATTTTCCCATTCTCCCATTTGCTCCATTAATTATAACACTGATTGTCATATATAAACCTCCATTTATAAAAAGTTCTGTAAACTATAAAAGAGTAATTTTTCAGTTTCATTTATATTTTTAATTAAAATTATAAAATCTAAACTGACAGTTCATCTTTTTCTATAATCTTCGATAATGGTTTTAAATTGTTCATCTCTTACCATTTTACTAGGCAGCAATAAAAAGTCATCAAATATATATTGATTAAAAAAGTCAAACCTATGTGTAGATTTGACTCTTTTGATATCTTTTTACCTTGAGCACTTTTAATATTACAATAGTTTTTTAATATACCCCCGACAGAAAAACATAGTTATTCCAATAATCAGTATCACTGCACCAACACTCAAGAAGACAATCATATACTGTTCGTTACTTTGGGTTAATGAATCAAGTTTAGGTACAACAGTAAAAATGGCAACATACCCCATTAAAACAGCCCCGGTACCAGACATTAAGTTCCAAACCCCCATACAGAACCCTTCCTTGCCTTTTGGAGCAAGTTGTCCAGACATAGATATACCTATTGGAATTACAAGCAACTCTCCAGCCACAAAAAAACCAAAAATAAGCAATAACCAAAACATAGAAAACATAGATGATATATTAGTTTTTATTAACAGAGCAAGGATTAAATAACCTATGGATGCCAAGATTAGCCCCATGGCGAATTTAGTTGGTAGAGCAGGATTTTTATTAACTTTACCCAGTCTTACCCACAAGGCCGTGTAAAAAAGACCAATCAAAATGCAGTATGCAGGATCAAGGGAAGTAATTATCCCAGCAGAAACATCCATTCCAAAAATCAGTCTATCAATATTTCCCTGAGCAAATATAGGCAACAAGCCAAATTCAGAAGTAAATACAATAAAGTATGCCAAAGATATAATACATAATAAAATAAATGCTATAACTTTATTTGCTTGAGCCTTAGGTAATTTTCTGCTGATTTTAAACAAGTATAAAAATGATACAACAACAACAACCCATAGGATAATACCATTTATTTCTGCATAATTTAACAACCAATAACATACAGGAATTAATACAATTGATATACCAATCAATGCAAGAACATTTACCACAACATTTCCTTTATTCATAAGCTCTCCCTCCTCCATTTCCCCATGCGTTCTAAAGCTACCTCGAACAAAGAAGAAAGCTACAAATCCTAACAATAATGGAGAACCAAAAAACAAGAATGTATAATAATACCCAACACTCTCGATAACGAATCCACTAAAAAAGTTAGAGCATAAAAAACCAATATTAAATAACATATAAAACAGAGTACTACCTGACTCTCTTTTTGCATCATGTTTATGATAAAGCATGCTTACCAAAGACCAAATTGCAGGGGTGCATAGCGCGTTACCAGTAAGAAATAATGATAAACCTAAAAACATAGTAAAGCGACCAGGAACAGATATACACATCATTGCAATAAAACAGAGACCCAGTCCAACTGAAACCGCATTTCTAAAACCAAATTTATCACATAAATACCCGCCCAGCAATGGAGCAGTAAATGAAAGAGATATAAATGCCGCAGTAATTTGAAATGACTGATCATCAGTCATCCCCACCTGGTCTTTAAGAAACAGTGATAGGTTAGCTAAAAATATTCCAAAGCTCAAGGTGAAAGTAGCATATATTAAAGATAATGTCAATAATGCTTTAGGGTGGCGTGAATCATTACTATCTAATGTGTTTGAATGAGTCATTATTTCTTTCGTTTGCTTAAATTTATATGTTAATTTGGGTAGATATTAATTTAATTATTGATAAATCAAAAAACATAGCGAACTGCAGTACTATTAATTAGTTTTATAATAACAATATTGATAAGAATTCTGATTTGTTATTATATATATAATTAAAATAAACCTAAGGAGATCAATGTCAAAGCTTTTACTTCAAAAGTTGATATTTCCCCTCCATTTTATGCTCATCGATAGAATAAACGAAGATAATCATGAAATATTGCTTTAATACTATACAGAAGTTATTTTTATTAAAGGAATTAAATATGGCTAGTTTGAAACTGTACGAAGAGATAATATTTCGTATAAATGATTGCTTAAAGTATAAAAATTGAACAAAGAAATCCCCTGTGGTTGATTTATTCAGGTTATATCAGAAATTACATTATTATTTTTGTCAGCAATAAAGGCTACACTTTTACAATAAGTTCCTTGATGAAAAACAATTTTTCATTTATGTTCAGTCTTCTTCCAAACAGAACTTCTAAGTGAAACTTTTCTATTTAGATTAATTTCATTATGCTTAATAACTCTGTATAAAGCTAAACAAACATTTTCTAACAATTCAGTTAAGCTGAAATCCATAATCTCCCAATTATTAGAATCATCTCCGCTGGAAATATCACCTTTATTAAATTTATACACAGCGCCTGAGCTACAGTGTTCTGTAAAGTTATCAGCAACCAACTCAATAATTCTGTCAGGATTACTACGAACTTCAGGCTTTAACAGTTCTTTTTCTAAATTTAAAATATCGACTTCTAACATTTCAATTTGGTTAGTTTAATTTTTTACTTCATTTCAACATCAAGTATTCTTAGACGTTTTCTTATTTTTCTAAGTAGATAATCTTTTTTTGATACTGGCAAATAATTCCTTCTCACCTTCTGCTTCAGACCATCTCTCTATTTCGTCTAAATCAATACTATTGCTCTTGGCAACTAAAACTGCCTGTTCTAAACACTGATAATCATTATCATAGTAAAACCATGTTAACCTATCTTTGATACAATCTGTAGGGGAAATTATTCTAAGTATTCCAGTAGTTTCTTGCCGATCATGTATTTCTTTTACAGGCTCTTCACCTACAGAAAGTGGACCTTTTGGGAACTCAACAAAAAGATCAGTATCAGGATGTATAAAATATCTACCTTTTACTAAAAATCCAAGTTCAGCTAATGCTTCTCGAATCAAACGTCTTTTAGGTGCCATGAGACTAGTGCATATCATATCCAGATCCATTGAGACATACTTTCCATGACTGTAAATGGAAACACATGCACCACCACTTAAAACAACATCAATTCCTTTAGTACGAAGTTTTTCCTGGACAAAAGCTCCAAGTTCAGCACGGGTCATTTTACGAATAGCTATCATAATGGTTTATCACGCAATCTAGGCCTCTTTCTATTCATGATGAGTTCTTCTTTAAGATCATCAGGACAAAATTTCATCACCTTATTGATAAGAGCCTTTAACTCAATCAAGAATGGACAACGTGGATTAAATGAATACAAACGTGTCTTTCCAACTAGTTTGCTGCGTAAAATCCCACCACGTTCGAGTTTATCCAACTGGTTGCGGATTGGTCTGTAATCAACATTAAAAAAACGGGCAATTTCTCGAGGATAACCTTCATTTCTATTAAAAATAAAAATGAAAACCTGTTCACAACTGACAGATCCCAATAATACTTCAAGCATTTCAGTAACTCCTTTTCAATATATTGATGTACATATTACATCATATGATGCTCTATATACATCATTATATACTATGCAGTCTAAGAATTCAACAGTATTTTATTTTTGGTCACTGAAATTCAGGGTTATTGATAATCATACCTGACATATACTCGTTATTATCATAAAAATCTTTAAGTATTTCTATATCGTCAGTATTACAGTTAATTAATAATATTGAGATCATTTACATTTTCAAAATATTTGTTCTCCTAAAGAACATTAATACCAATATTCGTTCTATGGTAGGACGATATGGAGTGATAACTTTCAAGCAATTCAGAAAGGCGAATCCAATCGCCTAAATAAAAAGCGAAAAATCTAATTTTCGCACTCCTAAGGAATTATATAAATTCAATTGGAATGTGGAAATAATTTTTTCATCATAAGAGACTCGTTAACTCCATCTCTGTATAAGCTTGGGATTAAACCTACTTGTTGATATCCTAATCTTTCATATAGCTGTTTAGCTTTGGGGTTAAAATCAGCGACTGTCAGAAATATTTTATCTGCATTTTCAAAAGCTAAATTTTCAAAATAATTAAGATGCTTTGTCCCTATTCCTTTATTCCTGTGTTGAGGAACAATTGCTATAACATGTAAAAAAGGAAACCTATAAAAAGTTTCTTCACCACTAATAAACACTAATGTACACTAATAAAATTTAATTATTAACCTTTCAAGCATGCTTTAATACAGTATCCACAAGCTGATTTTCTGCCAATAATTGGAATAAAACCAAGCCTCTTAGTATTACATTTATAAGCATCAATTAACTCATCACGTTTTATTCCAGCTTTCCAATTATTGCCTCTGATTGCGTTGTATGGACAAGCTTTAACACATCGCATACAGTTGTTGCAATTACTTTGAACAATCGGTTCTGCAGTAATAAAATCTGCATTTGTCAATACAGTACATAATTTGACTTTAGGTCCATACTCAGGTGTGATAAGAAGAGAGGATTTTCCAATCCAGCCTAACCCTGCCCTCGTTGCAGCAAACTTATGAGAAAAAGAACATAGTGCTTTCAACTGTTCATCATCCTTGATAGGAACTGCAATTGGTATAGTTTTATATTCATGATTCCACTGTTTAAGATAACTAACGACAATATCAACTAATTTATTCATTACTGGGTTTAAGGATGAAAGATGTTTATGGAAGGCTTCTTCATCGTACCAATTATCTACAAACTCTCTGTCGTACTTTACGCATAAAGATATTGCTGTAGGATATTTTCTAGATAACTCATCATTCAGAACAGTTATATCTCCAAATCCTACTAATGATGCCCCATTTTTTTTCAGAACATTAGTCAATAAGGTTTGTTTAGTTAAAATATTCATTTTATTTAAATTTTTTACCTTCTGAAAATCCTATTCCAATATCTGAACCTATATCCCAATACTTATTATCCATACAATAAATTAAAGGATTAATTTTCTTTGTATCTAAATTTCCATCAACTAAGCAACTGTTGTCAGTATAGGTTTCAATAATTTCTCCGATAAAAACTTCCATTTCATATATGTTCACAATTTGTATGACTTTACAGGCTAAATTAACAGGAGCCAGTTTAATCATTGGAATTAAAGAATTCTCTCCCGTAAATGTTTCAAAGACTTTAGATTTGTCTATTTTATCTCCTGAAACAATACCACAATAATCACTTTCAATTACCATATCTACGGATGGAATATTAACACTAAAAACTCTGTTTTCATTAATTCCTCTGTTAATATAATGCGATTTGTGTGATGAGATGTAAATGACAGGAGGCTTTACACTCATTATTCCACAATTTCCAAGCATCGTGTAGGTCGGCTTATCATTTATCATTGTTCCAGCTAAAATAGCCGGCAATGGGTATACTAGCGGAGAATTTTCAATTTTAGTTTTTTTCATGATTTTTTCTATAAATTTTACGTGTTAATTTTAGTTTATTTTTTCTGTCTTCATCTAACTTTTCAATAGCTGCAGTAAAGGCAATTGGAGTTATTTTATGATATTTTTCAAGATTCATTATTATTATTAGCCCCTTTAATAAAAAACTATATTATTAAACAATAAGCTATTACTCTATAAGCTTATCTATAATTATTGATTTCATCCCGTAAATCAATGGTTGCTTTTCGTGATTCTGCCGCAAAATCGATTCCCTTCCCTGCATAAATAATTCCTCTGGATGAATTGATTATCATTCCTGTTCCATTTTTGGTCTTCCCATTAATGACAGCTTGCTCAATATTCCCACCCTGTGCTCCAATCCCAGGAACAAGTAAAGGGATATCACCAATAATTTTTCTTATTTCTTTTAATTCTTTTGGATATGTTGCACCTACAACTAGAAGGACATTACTATTTTTATTCCATTCCTTTGAAGCTTTATTTGCTACTATTTGATACAGTTTATCATTTTGACAAAATAAGTCCTGAATATCAATAGCTCCAGGGTTTGATGTACGACATAAAATAATAATGCCTTTATCTTTCTTAGCTAAAAAAGGTAGTAAAGTATCTGTTCCCATATATGGATTCACCGTTACTGCATCAACTTTGTATCTATCAAAAGCTTCTTTTACATACATTTCCGCAGTCGATCCAATATCTCCTCGTTTGGCATCTAAAATAATTGGTATTTTAGGATAGTTCTCTTTTAGATAAGCAATCGTCATTTCGAGTTCATTTTCTGCCGAATAAGCTGAATAATAAGCAATTTGAGGTTTATATGCACAAACTAAATCTGCAGTTGCATCAATAATAGCTTTGTTAAATTCAAATAAAGAATTGCCACTGTGTTTAAGATGTTCTGGTATTTTTGTAATATCAGGATCCAACCCTACACAAACTAATGAATTGTTTCTTTCCCAAATATTTTCTAATTTTTCAATAAATCTCATTTAGTTCATTCCTTATTATTTGTAGGATTTAAAGATTCACATGGAACTTTGACCTGACACAGGCCACAACCTCCACGCCCTAATTTATATTCTTTTTGGTTATGTTCTGTTACACTATAAGTAATGTAATCATTACATTTTTTCTTATCATGACCTATTTCCGATATTGCATTGGCCGGGCAGCGTTTAATACAGCTTGAACATTTTCCTGAGGTATAATAGAGACAATTTTCATTATGTGAAGAATATTTTCTAGGAGTTTCAGGAATATCTAATTCTGTTATTATCGAACCTAGTCTAACAGCTTTTCCTTTTTCAGTTATTAAGCCATCACAAAGACCAAATGTACCTAATCCACAGACATATGCAATATGCCTATGTGACCATGTTGATGCATATCCAAATTTATCAGAATTAACTTTTCTCCAAAACTCGGTTCTCATTGGAGCTACAGACTTATATCCCTTTCCATTAAGAAAATCACAAAGTTTATTTTCAAATATTTCAATAAATAATTCTCCGTAAATTCGTCCTCTAGTCCATTCTTCAGATGGAAATATATTCTCATTCTTATTACTTTGCCTTATATATTCAGACACGGGAAAAGCAAATGAAAGAACTGAAATATTAGATTTGTTAATATCATATTCAGGATACATATATTTAAATATTTCCTCAGGTGTCCAATGAAAATCGCCCACATATTTTTTTAATTCTTTGAACAGAGGATCAGAAGCTTTTGAACATCCTATTAAAGGAAAATCAAATATAACTTTTGATTCTTTGAAACCCAAATCATTATCATTTCTAGTAATGTATTCCTCTGTGAATCCATTTAATAGTTTTAAATTATTGCCTTGCAATTCATTCATCTCTTCCCCCTCTTTTTCTAATGCCCAATTTCTATTTTATTTTCTCCATCACCCAATTTTTAATACAAGGAATATATTCGTCTGGATGTTCATGCCCTATTCCGTGCATTTTTATTACGTCTATATTTGCTCCAGTAAAATCAATTACTTCTTCGCGTAAAGATTTCCCGATATTAGCTATACGTTTTCTACTAGCAGTATCATTTTTATCACCAAGCACATAAAGAAAGTTCTTAGAATTCACCTTTAGTTTATTAAAACTCATAATAACTAATCCTCCCTCCCAAAGGATGAAATACTTAAAATTATTCAATATAAAATCATCCACATTAGAAAGTAGTAATGCAATAGTATTACCACCATTTGAAAAACCGGAAATAACACCATTTCCTTTGTCTATCTTAGGGATTTCATCAAACAATTTAGAAAGCATTATTTTATAAGATGAAGAAATAATCTGATAATCATCTGAAGCATTAATAAAAATACCATTCAAAAATTCATTTGGATCAACTTCATTTTTAAACAATGGCATTGATACTAAAATAAAGCCTTCATTTCCTGTTAGTTTTTTTACATATTCAATATCATTTTGTACACCTGCAGCACCTGTTCCTCCATTTAGAAAAATAAAAATGAGATAAGTATTTTTTAAAGAATATCCAATAGGTAATCCAACAAGCATTTTAGGAGGCTTAGATATTTTATTGCACATCATATGCAAAGTTGATGGAAGCTCCGGAAATAAGTATTCAATAACTGTGTTTTCTTGCAATTTATTCATAATATTTCAAATCATCCTTTATCATATCTGGCAAGTATATTTGCTGGAGGTTGCAGTCGTTTTTCTTCATTAAAGAATTGTTGAATCTCATCAAAATTCTGATCAGGACTTATCGATAGTTCTGCTATAGTATCCAGTAGATTCATTTCTTCATCTGTAATAACATCATCTCTTCTTTATTCCAACATTCACAAATCCAATGGTCGTCAAAAAAGCCATTATCTGAAAAATAGGTAGCAAATCCACAACGACTTCTTGCTGGTATTCCTTTAAAACGAATGATTGCACACATCATGAATAAGTAAACCCTGAACAACTTGAAAGATCACACGAGGATCATCAGACAACCAGGAAAGAAAATCTGCATATTTATTAAGTTTAGTTATATTTCCTGGAGTACTATAATAATTTAAACTTTTAGAATTCGACATAATGGATTTATCCTATATTTATATAATAAAACCTTAAAAAAATGGAATGTTAGAATTCATGACGATAGTCATATTCAGCCTTTAAAAAAACACGACTAATCGTCGCGATCACACTACTCGCTAGGATAAATACTCTAATGCTCCTATAATAGCATTTTAAAATTTTATTGACCAAGCTCAGTTTGTTTGAGCTATAGACAATTAATCTAATTTCTGCGATCTTCGCGCATTCTCTTAGCGTTCTCCGCGGTTAAGCAGCCATTTACAGATGATTCATTGCATAAAATAAAGAACTTACGTGCAATGCCTGCAGGAACTCTCCCTTTTCCAACATCTCATAAACTTTCTTAATAGGAGTCAGAACCACTTCAATTTGCTCAGTTTCATCTAATGTCTGTGAACTAATTTTATGCAAATTTTTAGCAAGAAAACAATACGTCA
>Ga0307988_1002067_pt1 | contig 10382 bp, 6 predicted proteins | sample EllFjometagen183_FD_203166 | JGI IMG/M metagenome (GOLD analysis project Ga0307988, IMG submission 203166) | Marine microbial communities from Ellis Fjord, Antarctic Ocean - #183 | ecosystem: Environmental > Aquatic > Marine > Unclassified | place: Southern Ocean | collected 2014-10-08 | reverse complement strand
TTTCTGATCTTGAGGCTGTAATTGTATCAATGCAAAAAGATATTGAAAAACTAAACAGTTAATTAAAAACAGAAATGAATAAGTCTTTAACCATATTAGTAATATTTTTACTCGTAATTATATTCTGCACAATTTTCATAGTTAGCTATGTATCAGAATTCAGAATAGAAAAAACTCTGGATTCTGATAATCTTATTAAAAATACTAATATCCTTCTTATGCCTAGGAAATCCAGTGAATTAATTATCTATAAATCAAAAGATAAAGATAATTCTACAATTGATCTTCATAGTTCAATCAGCACAATAAAACAAGAAATTGTGGATGGCTATTATGATGCTGCTGAAAATAGATTGAGGAACCTGCTGCTTTTTTATCCTAAAAATAAAACAGTGCTTTCTCTTTTAGGTGGGCTATTGTATTCTTCAGGTAAGTATCAGCAATCTTCTGAAATGTTTAGAATACTGGTTTCTAATGGTTATGATGATTATAACGCTAAAGAAAAAATGGGAATGGTATTAAAAAAGCAAGGTAAATATTCTGAAGCTATAAATTTGTTTCAACAGGGAAGTAAGTTATCTCCTAAATCTGCAGCGATGTATATTTATTTGGCTGGATTACATTCAGTTATGGGTAAAAAAAAATATGCTATTTATAATTTTATACGAGCTTATAAACTTATTGGATCAAAAATAATTCCACTTTCATTCGATCCTGCATTTGATAATATTAGAAGTATGCCTGAATTTATTCTTATCGTAAACTTAAACTAATCCTCTTTTATAAATTTCATCCCCTAATCTTGGTGAAAATTGGACATGTTACATTTAGAAAATAAAGATAGCTTCGCTATTAATACACAGATAATAGAAGATAAAAATGAGCTTAATTAGAATATTACCAGAAACAGTAAGCAATCAAATCGCTGCTGGTGAAGTTGTAGATAGACCTGCTTCCGTTATTAAAGAATTAATTGAAAATGCAATTGACGCTAAAGCTGGCAAGATTTCAGTTATAATTGAAAATGCCGGCAAAAAGTTAATATCAGTTATTGATGATGGATGTGGTATGGATTGTGATGATGCAATTCTATGCTTAGAAGCACATGCGACCAGTAAAATAAAAGTTGAGTCGGATATAAATAATATATGTACCATGGGATTCAGAGGTGAAGCATTGCCTAGTATTGCTTCTATTTCTCGTTTGCGTTTGAGAACAAAGCAAACTGATATGATAGAAGGCACAGAAGTCCTGGTGCATGGTGGAAGATTTATTAGTGAAACTCCAATCGGATGCGCACCCGGAACTGAAATTAGAATTGCAGATCTTTTTTTTAATATACCTGCAAGAAAAAAATTCTTGAAGTCAAATACGACAGAAGAAAAACATATATATTCTACTTTTACTTTACTTGCATTGGCAAATCCTAATATTACTTTCGAATTAAAAATTGATGGTAAAGTCACTGTTTCTTCACCTGGAGAGAAAAGTTTATTGTCAAGACTGAGACTATTACTGGGTAAAGATCTTGTTCATTCTTCAGTTTCGGTCGATTATGAACACAGTGGTGTGCATGTTCATGGTTATGTTTCCAAACCTGGTTATGTAAGAAATAATAGGCGTGAACAAAGAATATTTATTAATGGAAGGCCGATTAAAACCAATATTGCTTTTTCTGCCATTAGAGACGCATATAATACAAGAATCATGAAAGGTACATACCCTGTAATTACTCTTTTTATTGAAATAAATCCAATTGAAGTTGATATAAATGTTCACCCAGCGAAACATGAAGCAAGATTTAAAAATGAACGTTTAATCTCATCAGTAATATATCAGGGGATTACTAACTCACTACAACTATCAATAAAGCCTGTGGCTACTGCCGTATCAACACAGAAAATCCCCTTAAATTCTATTCTTCAAGGGGCAGAAGTGTCTTATACTACTGCTGAGGAGAAAACTATAGAAAATGAACCTCTTCCTTTAATTAATCAGTACTTTTCTTCTACTAAAAACATAGATGAATCTGTTCCTCCAGTTCTAAACAAACAGCAAAATAGAAATAATGTTAATCAACCTCATAATGTACTAAGATCTGAATTAGATACTAAACCTAACATAAAAGCAGAATTGACTTTGCCGGGAAGTGGAATAATTAAAGTCATAGGTCTATTGGATGATACATATATTTTAGCAACTTCTGATATTGGTTTAATTGTAATTGATCAGCATGCAGCACATGAACGTATTTTATTTGAAAAACTTTTAAATGAAAATAGTGTAAAATCTCATTCGCAAAAGCTACTTTTACCTATCACAATTCATTTGACCAGAACAGAATCCAATATAATCAAAAAATATAATACAATCTTTTATAAACTTGGATTCGAAATCGAACCTTTTGGAGATAACACTGTTTTGATTACAGCTATTCCACCTGATTTTCCTATGGATAATATTTCAAGTTTAATATCTGACTTGCTCGATGATATCATTAATAGCAATGATTCAAAACATAATAGAGTCAATGAAGCTTCTATAGCAAGTTCTGCTTGCAGGTTGGCTGTGAAGGCACATGATTCTTTGTCTTTATCTGAAACTGAAGAGTTGTTAAGAACATTATCACAATGTAATCTTCCATTTACATGCCCACATGGACGACCTACTGTAATTAATATATCACTAAAAGAACTGGAAAAACGATTCGGTAGAAAGTTATAATATGAATAAATTTGTAATTTTTCACAAAGCTAAAAGTAACTATGCTTATGCTATTGATAAAACTAAAATACATTTGCGGCTTTGTACAGCCGTAGACGATTTTAAAAGTGTCTCAGTTATATATGGTGATAAGTATGCATGGTATAGTAAATCTGAAAAGAAAATGGAATGTGTATTGAAAGATACAGTTTATGACTACTATCAAATTCAATTGAATCTAGTTTCTAAAAGATTTACATATTATTTTATATTAAAAACTTTTAAAAAAAAAGTATATGTTTTTACTGAAAAAGGATTATTGACTGATATTAATGAAAATAAATTTAATCAGTATTTTTTTAATTTTCCATATATTAACTACTCTGATCTACATAAAGTTCCTAAATGGATCGATAAGGCAGTATGTTATCAGATTTTTCCTGATAGATTTAATAATGGTAATCCTAAATTAAATCCTGAAAATATAAAAAAATGGGGAACAAAACCAACGTGTGATAATTTTATGGGTGGGGATCTTCCAGGGATTACAGCTAAACTTGGGTATCTTAAAAAGCTGGGCATAAATACAATTTATATGACTCCATTTTTTAAATCAAACTCTAATCATAAATATGATATTATTGATTATATGGAAATTGATCCTAACTTTGGGACTAAGGAAGATTTTTTGAATCTTGTTGATAGAGCACATTCCTTAGGTATGAAAGTGTTTTTGGATGCGGTCTTTAACCACTGCTCTACTGATTTCTTTGCCTTTCAGGATGTAGTTGTAAATGGAGCAGATTCGAATTTTAAAGACTGGTTTTATATTAATGAATTTCCTATTAAACTTAGTAAAATATTTAAAGCTGCTTCAGATGCTTCATCTGAAGATTGGTATATAGATAAAAAAACCGGTAAAAATATTATTAGTTATGAGTGTTTTGGCTATTATCCTGGAATGCCAAAATTTAATACTGGTAATGAAAACGTTAGTAATTACTTAGTTAATGTTGGTAGATATTGGATTGATGAATTTGATATTGACGGTTGGAGGCTTGATGTCTCTAATGAAATTGATCATCATTTTTGGCGTAAATTTAGAGAAGAGATAAAAAAAACAAAACAGGATATTCTTATCTTGGGAGAAATATGGGATAATGGTGAGCCATGGTTAAGAGGGGATCAATTTGATGGAGTAATGAATTATGGATTAACTCAGTCTTTAAAGGATTACTTTGCTGCTGGTAGCATTACTAAGGATGCTTTTATCTATAATATTAACCAACTGATATTTAGGAATACATCTACTGCTAACAAGGCAATGTTGAATTTTCTTGATACCCATGACACTGAACGTTTTATTACAGCAGCAAAAGATAACGAATCACGTTTAATTTTGGCCCTTGGCTTTATTCTTACCTTTGTCGGAATTCCAATGATATATTATGGGACTGAAATTGGAATGAAAGGAAAAGGAGATCCTGACTGTCGCAAATGTATGGAATGGAATGAAAAAAAATGGAATAAAAATATTTTTAATTCTGTTAAAAAATTAATCAATATAAGAAAAAAAGAGAAAACTTTACAGTCGGGAATATTTAAATGGATTGAAATTAATAAAGGTTTAATATCTTATACAAGGACAATTAATGAATCGTCAATACTTATTGTTATGAACAACTCCGATAAAAAAAATAAATTCAAGCTCCCTAATGATTTCAAAAAAGGATATGATATTTTGAATGAAAACAATTTATCCTCCATTGATAAATACGGAATCAAAATTATCAAAAATCTATAAAAACCGCAGAGAACGCAAAGGTTTACGCAAAGTTCGCGAATTAAAATATAACTATACTTTACTCGGATAAGATATTAATATTTATTTTAGACAGGTAAAACGGACATTCCTGTCCGTTCCTCTTCTCGGACAGGAATGTCCGAGTTACTTTGTAATCAATGCGTACATTAGAAAACCAACCGTTTAAAGTATAGTAAAATTAGTTAAGTGTAAAATACACTTATTATTACCTCATTGAAAGTGCCGGTGGTAAACAGAAAATGTATTGTTGGAACATAGAGGGCATTTTTAGATTAATACAGTCAATTCCTTCAAATAAAGCTGAACCATTTAAGAGGTGGCTTGCGAAAGTTGGTTATGAAAGAGTTCAGGAAATAGAAGATCCTGAACTTGCGACTAAACGTACAAGGGCTTTGTATAAAGCCAAAGGTTATCCTGATATTTATTTGGAACTTATCATTTACTGGATGAAAAGTGCAATTGATTATACTAAAGATATTTGTGTGGATTATGAAGAATATTACGATGATTTAACTGAGGCTTTTAAAGATGGCCTCAAATTTGCAAAGCAAAATAAATTGTTAGAACAGTTCTATGAATGTTTCGTGGAGTTGGCTAACAGCACAGAACACATAGGTTGGTGCACTTATGATATCATGGCTGAAATATTGGCTGAATATAATAAAACTTAGCGTTCTTGGCGATTCCTTTGCGTTCTTTGCGGTTTAGCCGCTCTGAGTGCTTCATGGTCATAAATAAATTTGGAGATAGACAATGAGTAACAGAAAATTAGTTGATTTTGTAAATCCTTTGATTGGTTCCGATTCAAAGAATAGTTTTTCTCATGGTAATATTTATCCATCGATAAGTTTGCCATTTGGTATGACAGCATGGACCCCTCAAACGGGAGGTAAATTAGATGGCTGGATATATCAATATGAAAAAAAATATATCAATGGGTTCAAAGCAACTCACCAACCAAGCCCATGGATTGCTGATTATGGTGACTTTGCTATAATGCCAGTTTTAAGTACTGGCAATAATTCTTCTTTTGAAATTGCTGATCGTCAAACCGCCTTTCACCATGAGAATGAGAAAGCTCATCCTTATTGTTATACAGTAATTCTTGATAACAATATTAAAGTAGAATTTTCTCCAACAGGGCGTTGCTGTTATTTCAAAATTACCTTTCCTGAAAAAACTCAAAATAGTGACTTAGAAATACCTGCTTTAGTAATTGACAATTTCGGATTTGGAAATATAAATCTAAAAAATAAAAGCCGTATTGTTGGTACAGCAACTCATACAACGGAAAAAGAACCTGAAAATTTTGCATGTCATTTTAGTATGAACATTGATTCTGGATTTGAATTTACACAAAGAGATAATGGAATTGTTGTTTTACTTTTTGATAATTTAAATGATGACAGAACTGTAGAAATTAAAATAAGTACTTCATTTATTAGTAAAAATCAAGCTTTATTAAATCTGGATAGGGAAATCGGAAATAAAAGTTTTACTGAAATTAAGAATATTGCAATGGAAGTTTGGGAAAAAGAACTTTCTGATATTAAAATTGAGGATGCGTCAGAAGAGCAATTGAAAACATTTTATTCGGTTCATTCCAGGACAAAACTTTTTCCAAGAATATTTTACGAGTTTGATCATAATAATGAGATGATTCATTATAGTCCATATAATGGTAAAATTGAACAGGGAATTGCATATACAGATAACGGATTTTGGGATACTTATAGAACTGTATATCCTCTTTTTTCAATAATTTCACCTGATTTGGACGCTAAAATTATACAAGGTTGGATAAATGCTTATAAAGAAGGTGGGTGGTTTCCAAAATGGGCAAGCCCCGGTTATCGTGAGTGTATGATTGGAACTCCTATGGTTAATATTATTTCTGATGCCATTTATAAAGGAATTGATTCTTTTGATCTCTTGACTGCATACGAGGGTTGTTTGAAGGATTCTATGGATGTTTCAGGAGGTTTGGGCTGGGGGAGGAGGAAATTGGATTCATATTTAGAACTTGGATACTGTGCAATGGATATTGTAATCGAATCAGCTTCAAGAACTCTAGAGTATGCTTACAACGATTTTTGTATGGCTCAGTTTGCAAAATATCTAAATAAAGATGAAGATTACATTAAATTTATAAAAAGGTCTGAATATTACCATAATATCTTTGATAAAACAGATAAATTTATTAAAGGTCGTTATGCTGACGGTAGTTGGGAAAAAGATTTCAATCCAATTAAATGGGGTGGACCTAAACCTCCTGGTGGTCCTTATACAGAAGGGAATTCATGGCAATATACTTTTGCAGTCCCATTTGATGTTGCTGGATTGATTAAACTTATCGGTGGAGATGAAGCTTTTATTGAAAAATTGGACACTTTACTCGATCCTGAAAATAATGAGTTTGAAGTAGGTTATTATGATAAAGTAATTCATGAAATGACTGAAATGGTTGCCTGTGGAATGGGGCAGTATGAACACAATAATCAGCCGGTTCATCAAATACTTTATTTGTATAACTATGCAGGTGCTCCATGGAAAGCTGCACCTCATATTAGAAAAGTAGTTGATGATTTATATAATTCAGGACCAAAAGGCTTTTGTGGCGATGAAGACACTGGTGAAATGGCTTCATGGTATATTTTAAGTGTTTTGGGATTTTATCCTGTATGTCCTGGAAGTTCTGTTCCACGATATGAAGTTGGAACACCCAGGTTTAATAAAGTTACTATATCATTACCTGAAAATAAAACTTTGCAGATTATAGCTAAAAATAATTCCGATAAGAATATTTATGTTCAATCATTGAAAGTTAATGGTATTACAATAGATCGTTCATTCTTGAAACATGAAGAAATTATCAATGGAGGTGTGATAGAGTTTGAAATGGCTGATACCCCAAATAAAGAATTTGGTAAATGTTCTGAAAATAGGCCGCCTTCAATGGTGTAAATAAATCTTCGACGCAAAAGCTTTTACCTTGTCGTTGAATTAATCCTTTGTATGTATTCATTGAAGTAGGAATTCATGGCTTCAGCCATGTTTTTCTAATGCTAAAGTTTACCTGCCGTGGCGGGCATTGAACTCCAACCAAAGACTTTTAATTTATCGCTAAAATTCCCTTAATTTAACGACATTATTTACTTTTAGATTTGGAAAGAGTCTCAAGATTTAATTAAGCATTCACAAAAATTACTCCTAAGCGATAAAAATAATAATAAATCTATGCTTGCTTAGTCGAAAGAGAACAACTATCTTTAGTTCTACAGTTTTTTTAGACTAGAGACTTTAGTAAGTTTTATCCAGTGAAACGATTTTTTTGAAATCATTGTCATTGTCGTGATCCCGCATGCGCGGGACTTCGATCAGGACAATAAAAAAAGACAATGCTGAAGTTTACCCGCCGTGGCGGGCATTGACCCAGTTATTCGCTGGGATAAATACTCTCACACTAGCTTGCAATATTAGTTTCCCGCGACTGCGGGATGAGAGTTCAGCACTTTAGTGATGTTTTAGATTTAGAGCCCAACTGGCCACGAATTACGGGCTACGGATCACGTTCTTGTTTCAGAGGAGCGCCGATCTTCGGTATTTTTGAAGTTTTATCAGTAATGAAACTGAATCTCGTCAATCGTTATCCCGCATGCGCGGGACTACGCCCATGATTACGACTACGAAAAAAAGGCAAATAAAAAAGACACTCCGTGTCGTTCCAGAAGAGTAAATAATAATAATTAACTTTTTTTAATTTTACAAATGTGAGTGAGGTATCCTGTATGAGTCGTATTTTTATTCTTTTTTCTATCCTTTTAACACTGTTAAATTTTGGTTGCTCAAAACAGGTTCAAAAACCAAAAACACCTCCAAAAGTAATTGTTTGTCCTGCCACACTGGAAAAAGAGAACCCCTCATCAACCGTTGTAGGCCAGGCCGTTGCTTTAGAACAGGTATCCTTAAGAGCAAGAATTACTGGATTTATAGAGCAGCAACCAGTAGAGGATGGTGCTCATGTAAAAGCTGGAGATACAATTTTTTTAATACAGAAAACACAATATGAAGCTTATGTTTTATCAGCTCAAGGGGATTTGCAGAAAGCTCAAGCTTCTCTTGAAAATGCTACAATTAATTATAATAGACAAAAATATTTGGCAGCTAAACAAGCTGTTAGTCAACGCGATTTTGATCTGGCAGCTGCAAAGTTAGGTACTGCTAATGGTGATTTAAAGCTTGCACAGGCTGGCCTTATTGAAGCAAAATTAAATTTATCATATACCCGAATTATAGCACCTTTTGATGGTAAAATTGGAATTCCTGCTTATGATCCTGGGAATTTGGTCTCTCCTGAAAGTGGTTCACTCGTTGAAATCGTTATGATTGATCCAATGCTAATTCAGTTTAATCTTATAGAACAGAATCTTCTTACTTATCTTGAAAAGAAATATGCTAGTAAAAAACTTTCTAATGAATCTAATAAAGCAGTTCTTGCTGAAAAAGTAGTTGTAAAATTGATGCTTTCTAACGATAAAGAATATCCCTTAACAGGGAAGATAGATTATGCTGATAATGTAATTGACCCTTTAACCGGTTCTATTTTAATAAGAGCTATATTTAGGAATCCTCATCAAATCTTAATTCCAGGATCTTATGTGACAGTAATTTTAGAAAAAAAAGACCCCGTTGATACACTGTTAATTCCGCAGGATGCAATTCAAAATGATCAGATGGGAAGCTTTGTCTATGTACTCCAGAAAGATATGACTGTGAAATATACAACAGTCACTGTTGGAGCTGTATATGGGATTGGCATATCAGTTCTGAGTGGACTTAAAGCAAATGATTTAGTAGTATTTCAAGGTTTACAAAAAATAAGAGATGGAATAAAAGTTACTCCCAAAACAGTTGAAATGAGTGAACTAAATGAAAAAATAAGCAAGAAAAAGAGTAATTCAGAAACCAAAAATAAGAAAGTCGATACTAACTCCTTAAATAGTAAATCAAATAAAGATTTTAATGTAAAAGACTATAATGCTGAGAATGTTACACCACGTTCAGGTGATAATGGAGTAGGTGACTGGAAATTAAGAAATGGTTCTGAAGATTTCGCAATTGAAAAGGAAATATCAAAAGGAAATAAGGAAATCGACATAACTGCTCAAAATATTAAAAAGATTAAAGATCAGAATGTTCTCACTACTGAGATTAAACCTGACAACGAGATAACTACAGTAGATAGTAATGAAGTAAATCACAAAAATGATAAAACTCAAAATAATCAGCAGAGAGCTGTTCAATAACTTTTAATTATATAAAATGCATTAATAATTTATTAAATACAGAATTAATACTATGATAAGTGATTTTTTTATTTTTCGACCTAAGTTCGCATTTGTAATTGCAATTGTTATAATATTAGCTGGACTAATAGCGATCTATTCCCTACCGATAGCTCAGTACCCTGATATTGTACCCCCTGAAGTATCTGTTACAACAACGTACCCAGGAGCTAGCGCTTCGACTGTAGCGGATACTGTTACCTCGCCGTTAGAGGAGCAGATAAATGGTGTGCAGGATATGATTTATTTCTCATCTAACAGTACTGATCAGGGAACATGCAGCATAACTGTTTCATTTGATGTTGGAACTGATCCTGAAATGAATACTGTTAATGTTAATAATCGTGTCCAAATAGGATTAGCTTCATTACCTGAAGAAGTGACAAAAGAAGGCGTTACTGTATTACAGGAATCAAGTGATCTTTTACTGATTATTTGTGTACATTCTGAGGACGGAAAACTTGATAATACTTTTTTAAGTAATTTTACAACCCTTAATCTACTTTATC